>Ga0209985_10000197_pt1 | contig 69683 bp, 62 predicted proteins | sample NOAtaG_FD_187305 | JGI IMG/M metagenome (GOLD analysis project Ga0209985, IMG submission 187305) | Freshwater lake microbial communities from Lake Erie, under a cyanobacterial bloom - NOAA_Erie_Diel6S_1000h metaG (SPAdes) (version 2) | ecosystem: Environmental > Aquatic > Freshwater > Lake ... | reverse complement strand
AGGTCGACCCCCGCGCCATCCAGGCCGGCAACAGCGTGCCGAGCACGTCGATCGCCAACGTGCGGCTCGAGCAACGCGGCAAGGGTGCGCAGGCCGAGGCCCAGGCCATCGGCTGGCTGGCCCGCATCTTCCTGACGGTGCTGCCGCTGTGACGCGCCCTCGACACCCGCTGCCGACCGAGCCCGCGATGGACGACTTCGACGCCCGCACCGAAACCTGGCTGAAGGTCCTGGCCGTGGTGGCCTTTTTTGCCGCCAGTGCCGCCGCCTGGTGGCCGATGCCCGGCCATGCCGCCAACCCCCCGGTTGCCGCCAGGGCCGCTGCTGCAGCGCCTGCGCCCGCGCCCACCGGTCCGCGGATCAAGGAGATCGCCGCGGTGCAGGGCGTGCGCAGCAACCCGTTGATGGGCTACGGCCTCGTCGTCGGCCTGGACGGCAGTGGCGACCAGAGCACTCAGACGCCCTTCACGACGCAGAGCCTGCAGGCCATGCTGACCCAGATGGGCGTGACCTTGCCGCCCGGCGCGGCGCTGAGCCCGCGCAATGTCGCCGCGGTGATGGTCACGGCCGTGCTGCCGCCCTTCGCGCAGCCCGGGCAGGCCATCGACATCAACGTCAGCTCGCTCGGCAACGCCAAGAGCCTGCGCGGCGGCACCTTGCTCGCCACGCCGCTGAAGGGCGCCGACGGCCAGATCTACGCACTGGCCCAGGGCAACCTGGTCGTCGGCGGTGCCGGAGCTTCGGCCAACGGCTCCAAGGTGCAGATCAACCACCTGTCGGCCGGTCGCATCCCCGAAGGCGCAACCGTCGAGCGCGCGGTTCCGACACCGCTGCAGGAAGGCAGCGCGCTGACACTGGGCCTGAGCGCCGGCGACTTCGCGACCGCGCGGGCGGTGGCCGACAGCATCAATGCCGCCAAGGGCGCCGGCACCGCGACGGCCCTGGACGGGCGCAGCGTGCGCGTGCAGGTCCCGGCGGACCCGGGCGAGCGCGTCGCCTTCCTGGCCGACATCGAGAACCTCAACGTCGTGCTCGCACGACCGGCGGCACGGGTCGTGTTCAACGCCCGCACCGGGTCGGTGGTGATGAACGAGGCGGTGACGCTGGGCCCCTGCGCGGTGGCCCACGGCTCGCTGTCGGTGACGATCTCGACGACGCCGCTGGCGAGCCAGCCGGCGCCTTTCGGGGCCGGCCAGACGGTGCAGGCCGAGAAGAGCGACATCGCCATCAACCAGCAGGGCGGGACGCTGATCGAGATGCCGGCCGGAACCCGCTTGACCGACGTGGTGAAGGCGCTGAACGCGCTCGGCGCCACGCCGATGGACCTGCTGGCGATCCTGCAGGCCATGAAATCCGCCGGTGCCCTGCGCGCCGAGCTGGAAGTGATCTGACGCGGACCGGGCCATGACGCCGCTGCTGCAATCGCCGATGACCCCGTCGAGCGCCGGTGCGCTGGACGCGCGTGGCCTCGACGCCCTGAAGACCCGTGCCGCGCAGGACCCGCGTGCCGCCGTGCGCGAGGCCGCCCGGCAGTTCGAGACGATGTTCATGCAGCAGTTGCTCAAGAGCATGCGCGACAGCGTGCAGTCGCTGGACGGCGAGTCGGCCATGGGCACGAACGGCGGCATGGGCGGCCTCGGCACCGAAATGCTCGACCAGCAGTACGCCAACAAGCTGAGCGGCCTGCCCGGCGGGCTGACCGACGCGATCCAGAAGCAGCTCGAGCGGCAGATGGGCCTGATGGGCATGTCGCCCGGCCCGATACCGCAGTTCCCGAGCGCGAACACCCGTCTGAACGGTCCGCAGGCGCCGCTGCAGACGCCGGCCGCTGCGGCGGCGCCCGTGCGCATCCCGCAGCAGGGAGCGGCAGGATTCGTTCAGCAGCACACGGCGGCCGCGCAGCGTGCCGAGGCGGCCACGGGCATTCCGGCGGCCTTCATGGTCGCGCAGGCGGCGCACGAGACCGGCTGGGGACGCAAGGAAATCCGCCACGCCGATGGCTCGACCTCGTTCAACCTGTTCGGCATCAAGGCCGGAGCGAACTGGAAGGGCCCGGTCGCCGAGATCACGACGACGGAGTACGTCAACGGCCAGCCGCAGAAGGTGGTCGCCAAGTTCCGCGCCTACGGCAGCTACGAAGAGAGTTTTGCCGACTACGCCCGGCTGATGAAGAACTCGCCGCGCTACGAGCGCGTGGTCGCCGAGGCCGGCAGCGCACAAGGCTTTGCCCAGGGCCTGCAACGCGCCGGCTATGCCACCGATCCAGCCTATGCCGACAAGCTCGGCCGCGTCATCAACACCACGCTGCGCCTGCAGCGGTCGCTCGCCTGAAGCTGCGCGGCGCCATTCCTGAACCGCAAGGACCCCGACCGTGAGCGCCTCTTCGTTGATGTCACTGGGCATGAAGGCCATGGCGGCCAACTATGCCGGCCTGCAGGTCACCGGCCACAACATCGCCAATGCCAACGTCAAGGGCTACTCGCGCCAGCTGGTCGAGATGCAGACGGCACAGGGCCAGTTCACCGGCTCGGGCTTCTTCGGCCGCGGGGTCGATGTCGCCACCGTCTCGCGGGCGCACGACGAGTTCCTGACCAAGGAGGCGGCCACCACCGGCTCGCTGGCGGCGATGGACGCCAAGCGGCTCGAACACCTGCAGCGCCTGGAGCAGCTGTTCCGCTCCGGCGAAGCCGGGCTTGGCTATTCGGCGGGCGCCTTCGTCAACGCGATGGCCGACGTCGCCAACCAGCCCGCCGACGGCGCCACCCGCGCCACCGCTCTGGCGCGGGCGGGCGACTTCGCGCAGCGCATCACCAGTGCCGCCGAGGAGCTGGACTCGATCCAGCAAAGCGTCTCGAGCTCGATCCGCAATGCCGTCGCCGAGGTCAACGCGCTGGCCAAGGGCATCGCGCTGGCCAACCAGCGCATCGCCGAGGTCAAGGGCCTGGGCCAGCCGGCCAACGACCTGCTCGACGAGCGCGACCGCATGGTCGCCAAGCTCAGCGAACACGTGAGGGTCACCCGGATCGACAACGCCGATGGCAGCGTCGGCCTGTTTGTCGGTGGCGGCCAGCGCCTGGTGCTCGGCACCCAGGCTGACCGGCTGATCGCCGTGCCCGACGCGGCCGACCCCTCGCGCATGGCGATTGCCATCGGCGAAGGCGACAAGCGCCGCGTGATGGGCCCCGAGGCCCTGGGCGGCGGCGGCATTGCCGGCTCGATGCAGTTCCAGGGCCAGGACCTGGTGACCGCGCGCAACGAGATCGGACGTTATGCGGCGGCGGTGGGCCACGCGGTCAACGAGCAGCAGCTGCTCGGCCTGAACATGCACACGCCGTATGGCTCGATCCCGACCCAGCCGATGTTCGCGATCGGTCCGCCGGTGGCGCTGGCCAATGCCAACAACGCCCGCGACGCTGGCGGCAACCCGGTCACGCCGGTGAGCCTGAGCGTCGTCGATGCCCGGGCCCTGGAGCCCAGCGACTACGACCTGCGCCCGACCGAGGGCGCTCCGGCAGGCACCTACACGCTGACCCGCCTGTCCGACGGCACCGCGACCTCGGTGACCAGTGGCGACGTGGTCGACGGCATGCGCATCACCATCGGCCCGCCGAATGCCGCGCCGAGCGACAAGTTCCTGCTCCAGCCGGTCGGCCGCGCGTCGGTGGGCTTCGCCAAGCTGCTCGACAACCCGCGGGACCTCGCGGCGGCCAGCCCGCTGGTGGCCGACACCGACCCGGCCAACCAGGGCACGGCCGTCATTGCATCGTTCGGTGTCAACCAGTCGCCCTTGCCGGTGCCGGGCGCCACGGCGCGCATCCAGTTCAGCGACAACAACGGCAACTACACCTGGCAGCTGCTCGACTCCAGCAACGCCGTCGTCGGTGCCGGCGCCGGTACCTGGACACCGGGCGGCCAGATCCCCGCCAGCGGCGACATCAACGGCTTCTCGATGCGGCTCTCGGGCGTGCCCCGGACGGGCGACATCATCACGGCGGTGCCGACGCCGGCCTCGGCGATGGCGACCAACAACGGCAACGCGTTGGCGATGCTGGGCCTGCGCGACGCGGCGATCGTCGGGGGGCGCGACATGGCCGCCGCGTACGGCGAAAGCCTGGCCCAGATCGGCGTGCGCGTGCAGGCGGCGGAGTCGAGCAGCGAGATCACCAACGCCGTGGCGCGACAGGCCGAAGACGCCCGTTCGTCCAAGGCCGGCGTCAACCTCGACGAAGAAGCGGCGCGCCTGATCCAGTACCAGCAGGGCTACCAGGCCGCGGCGCGCGTGATGCAGACCGCGCAATCGCTGTTCGACGCGCTGGTGCAGATCGCCGGGCGCTGAACGCGCCGCGAAAGAGAACAGGACACGAAGTAACCGGAACCATGTCGATGCGCGTCACCACCTACAACAGCCACGCCCAGACCCAGGCCCAGCTGCAGATCCGCCAGCAGGCGATGCAGGAGTCGCAGATCCAGCTCACCAGCGGCAAGCGCACGCACCGGCCGAGCGACGATCCGACCTCGGCCGCCGACGCCGAGCGTGCACTGGCCCGCATCCAGCGCGCCGACGCCGAACAGCGCGCCCTGTCCGCCAGCCTGGCAACCATGACCCAGGCCGAAAGTGCGCTCGGCACCGCCGGCGAGCTGCTGCAGCAGGCCCGCGAGTACGTCGTCCAGGCCGGCAACGGCAGCTACGGCGACAAGGAGCGCGAGGCTCTCGCGCAGTCGCTGCGTGGCCTGCGCGAGGACCTGCTCTCGGTGGCCAACCGCAGCGACGGCACCGGTCGCTACCTGTTCGGCGGACAAGGCGCCGACGGCGCTCCGCTGCTGGACACCGTCGCAGGGGTCGACTACCAGGGGGCCGGCGGAACGCTGCGTGCCGCGATGGGTGAGTCCAGCCCCTTGTCGATGGATGGCCGCGAGGTCTGGCTCCAGGCCCCGAATCCGCGCGCCCCGGGCACCACCTTGTCGGTGTTCGATACGCTCGACCGCCTGGTCAGCGAATTGTCGACACCGAACCGCACGGGCGCGCAGATCTCGGCCGGCGTGCGTGACGGGCTGGCCGATCTGGACGCCAGTGCGAACCACCTGCTGAACGCCCGCGCCCGCAGCGGCGAGGCGATGAACCGGATCGAGTCGATCCAGAGCCGTGTGGTCGACCAGCGACTGCAGGCGCAGGTCGAGCGATCCGAAGCCGAGGACCTGGACATGGTCGAGGCGATCTCGAAGTTCCAGGCCCAGCAGACCGGCTACGATGCCGCGCTGCGCACCTATGCCCAGGTGCAGCGCATGTCGTTGTTCGACTACCTGGGCGGCTGATCCCCCTTGACTGCCCGCCCGGCGCACGTGCGGGCCACCACGATGCAAGACCATCCCGTGCTTGGCCAGGTGGCCCTGGGCTACAGCCCGATGATCGACCGCCAGCGCAGCGTCGTCGCGACCCGGCTGACGGTGTTCCCCGAGCAGCCCGAAGGTGTTGACTCCGCGGCCTTGCTGGCGCTGCTGGCCGATCTCTGGCCACCCCCCCAGGGGCCGTCGACCGCGCCCTTGAAGCTCACGCTGAGGCCCTTGGACGCCGGGCGCTCGACCTCGGCCGGTGCCGCCGCGCCCGGCAATCCTCACGCGCCCGTGGCGCTGAACCTGGCCGGCGAGCAGCTGCTGACGGCCGCCATGGCCGCCGAGCCAGGTCCGCAGCTCATGCTCGAGGTGCCGGCCTTCATGGCGGGCGACCCCGCGCATGCGCCGGCCCTGCGCCGACTGCACGCGGCCGGCAGTGTGCTGCTGATCAAGGGCCGACCGCTGGCTCCGCTGGCCGCCGACGTGCTGCCGTGCTTCAGCCATGCCATCGTCGACGACGCCCATGACCGGCGCGGCACGGCCGGCGAAGCGGCCAACCCGCTGCGCCACATCTCCACCATCCAGGCCGGTGTGCGTGACGAGGCCGCGGTGGCCGGTGCATTCCAGCGTGGCGCCGTGGCCGTGCTCGGCTGGCCTTTTGGCGACGAGCCGGTGCTGGCCACCACCAGCCGCGGCAAGGCCGCGCTCGATGTCCAGGTGGTGATGGAGCTGATGGACGGTGTCGAGCATGAGCGGCCCGTCAACCAGCTCGAGGCGACGCTCAAGCGGGATCCGACCCTGGCGTTCCGGCTGATGCGCTACCTGAACTCGGCCGCCTTCGGGCTGCGCGTCGAGATCACCAGCTTTCACCATGCCTTGATGCTGCTGGGCTACCAGCGGCTCAAGCGCTGGCTGGCCCTTCTGCTGGCCAGTTCGGCCAAGGGGCAGAACGCCGGATCGACCTTGTTCGCGGCCGTCCGCCGCGGCCTGATCATGGAAGAGCTGGCCAAGCAGCAGGACGCCAACGACTCCGAGGCCCGCGGCGAGATGTTCATCTGCGGCGTGTTCTCGTTGCTCGATCGCCTGTTGCAGCAACCGATGGGCGAGCTGGTGCGGACGCTGCCCGTGCCCGAGCGGGTGCAGCAGGCGCTGGCCGGCGAAGGCGGCCCCTATCTGGGGCACCTGGACCTGGTGCGCGCGATCGAACAGGAGTCGTTGTTCGATCTGCGCGAGGCGCGCGAACGCCTGATGCTGGGTCCGCGTGAAGTCAACCGCGCCCTGCTCGCCGCGCTGTCCACGGCGCGCCAGCTCGATTGAACGCCAGGGCGGCCGGTGCCGCTGCCGATGCGGCATTTGCCGGGCTGCGCCAGCTGCTGTGGCCTGCGGCGACGCCGGCCTTGCTCGAATCCGCCGAGGGCAGGGTGCTCGACCTGAACCCGGCTGCCGAGGCCTTGTTCGCCCCCCAAGGGCAAGGCTGGGTCGGACGCGAAACCACCCGCCTGCTGCCCGAAGCCCACCGCGCTGAGGCGGTGGCGCAACGGCTGCAGCGCAATCGGCAGGCCGCCCGTGGCGAGCCTGCCGACCCTGTGCGGCTGCGGGTTGACGACGCACAGGGCCGGCCGCGCTGGTTTGCCGCCGCGCCGCACAACGTGGCCGGCGACTCTGCCCGGCCACGCTGGCTCTTCCTGCTGCACGAGGTGACCGGCGAGGTCCAGGCCCTGCGCGACAAGCGCAACGCCGAGGCCGAACGCGACCGCGCCCACCATCAGGTGGCCACGCTGATGCACAGCGCCAGCGTGATGGTGGCCAGTTACGACCCGGTGCACGGCTGGCAGCTGCCGACACCGTTCGCGGCGGCCGGGGCTTCACCCCTGGCCGGTGCGGGCACGGCCGCGCTTGGCAGTCTGGTCGCCGGGGTGCGGTCGGAGTTCGTGAGGCCGGCGATGCGGCCCGAGTTCGATCGCCTTCAGGCCGCCCTGCGCGAGGGCCTGGCGGCCGAGGTCCGGTTCGCGCTCGAGCACCCTGAACTCGGCGAGCGCTGGCTGCAGGTGAACGTGGCCCCCGTGATTCACGCCGACGGCCACCGCAGCAGCACGGTGGCCATGGTCGACGTCACCACCCGCGAGCGCGCACTGGCCGAGGCCGAGCGACTGCTGCGCGAGCGCGAGCTGATGTTCAATCTCTCGGAGGTCGGCATCCTGGTCTGGCGCGGCAGCCGGGTCGAGCGCGCCAACGGCGCGATGGCACGGCTGACCGGTTTTGCAACGACGGAGCTGATGGCGCTGGATCCGGTGGCCTTGCATGCCGATGCCCGGTCCGGCGTCGAGTTCGAAAAGCAGGTCGGGCAGGCGCTGCGCCAGCAGGGTCGCTACAGCGGCGAGCACCGGTTGCGCCTGAAGGGCGGTGGCGAGCGCTGGGTCCATGCGACCGTGCGCGAGATCGCCGACGCGGGCGCTGACGCCGCCGGCCCGCTGGCCGGCAGCCTGATCGGCTCGTTCGTGGACATCGACGAGAAGCGCCGCTCGCGCGAAGCGCTGGCCCGGCAGGCCGATCGCACGCGGGCGGTGCTGAACTCGGTGCTCGTCGGCATCGTCACGGTCGGCGAGAGCGGCATCGTCTGGCTCAACCGCTCGGCCCGACGCATGTTCGGCGGCTACCTGTCGGACTTCGTCGACCGGCCGATGGCCGACGTGGCCACGCCGGATCCCGACCATCCGCTGCGCCGCAGCGACTGGATGAGCCGTCTCCAGGAAGGTCAGAGCGAGACGTTCGAGTGCCAGTTGCAGGCCCGCGACGGGCGCCGCTTCTGGGTCGCCGGGAATGCCGTGCTGACCCACCCCGAAGGCGGCGAGCGGCAGGTCACGTTTGCGCTGCTCGACATCGAACGCCGGCGCCAGGCCGAGACGCGCACGGCCGCGGCGCGCACCCGGCTGCAACGGTTGATCGACACCGCGCCGCTGGCGATCGCGCTGTTCGAGCCGCAGGCCCTTCGGGTGCAGCAGGCCAATGCCGCGGCAGCGGGCTTCTTTGCCCGCAGTGCCTTGCCCGGTTGTCTGCCCGAGGACTGCTGCACGCCTGCACAGGCGGCTGCGCTGCGCCGGTGGTGTGCCGACGCGATGTCCGGCCTGGCCGGCAGCCACGAGTGGACCCTGGATTCGGAGCCTGCGGCGGACGCTGCCGCCGCGACGGTGTGGGACTGCCGGGTGGCCTTGCTGACACCCGACGACGACCCTGCCGCCGCAACCGACCCGGTGCTGCTGCTCGTGGCCAGCGACGTGACCGAGCAAAGGGCCGCAGAGCGCTCGCGGCTGGCCGCAGCGATCGAGCAGCGTGAGGTCCTGGTCCGCGAGGTGCACCACCGGATCAAGAACAACCTTCAAGGCGTGGCCGGGCTGCTGCAGCACAACGCCCGCCAGCACCCCGAGGTGGCGACACAGTTGATCGAGGCCGTCAGCCAGGTCCAGACCATCGCCCAGGTGCACGGCCTGCAGGTCGGCGGGCACGGGCCCATCGTGCTGTCGGGCCTGCTCGATGCGGTGGTGGTGGCGGTGCAACGGACCTATGACCACCCGATCCAGGTCGTCGACGGTGACCGCCTGGCCGAACTGCCGGAGGCCGAGGCGATCCCGATCGCCCTGGTGCTCAACGAGCTGCTGACCAACGCGATCAAGCATGGCCGGGACAGCCCCGTGTGCTGCGAGCTGGTGGCCACCCCAGGGGCCCCAGGCCAGGCCGGGGTCCGCGTGACGGTGTCCAACACCGGCGCGCTGCCGTCGGGTTTCAGCATCGCCGGCATTCGCGGCGGTGTCACCGGACTGGGCCTGGTGCGGGCGCTGCTGCCTCGCAGAGGTTCGCGGTTCGAGCTGGTCGCCAAGGGCGCACTCGTGGTCGCCGAGGTGGAACTGCGGCCGCCGCACGTGCGCTGGCCGCAGCCCCCGGCGGATGCTTCCGGGGCTGCGGGTTCCACCGCCTTGGGCGCCCAGCCGCCGGACCCGACAATGTCGCGATGATCTCTGCACTCCCCGTTTCGACTGTCGCGGAGCCCCGTCCCAGCCGCCACGGGCGCATCCTCGTCGTCGACGACGACCGCCTGGTCCTGGCCACCGTCGCCCATGGCCTGGCGCAGGCGGGGTACGACGTCATCGAAGCCGACAACGGCGACGATGCCATTCTGCTGGCCCGCGAGCACCGGCCGGAGCTGGCGCTGCTGGACATCCGGATGGAGGGTCTCTCGGGCTTCGATGTCGCCGAGACGCTTCGCGACGTCTACCGCATTCCGTACCTGTTCCTTTCGGCGTTTGCCGACGCGTCGACGGCGGCCAAGGTCCGCGAGTTGCGGGCCCTGGATTACCTGGTCAAGCCGCTGAATGCCGAGCAGATCGTGCCGCGGGTCGATGCCGCCTTCGCGCTGTTGCGCTCGGGTGCCGCAGCCGGACCGGAGCCGCAACTCGGTCCTGCCGCAGCCGCCGCACCTATGTTTCCGGCCGCGATCGCCGATCCGGTCCCGCTCGCCATCGGCGTGCTGATGCACCGCTACTCGTTGTCGCGCCAGGCGGCCTACGAACGTCTGCAGCGCCTTGCGACCGAGCAGAAGCTCGACATCGCCAGCCAGGCCGACCGCCTGCTCGCGGCGATGGAGGAACTCGCCCGGCCGGCCTGAGCCGGCCAGCGCGCAGGGGCGTCAGCGACCGAGCGTGAAGTAGAAGCGGGCACCCAGGCCGGTTTCGGACTCGGCCCACACATGGCCCCCGTGGCGCTGCACGATGCGTCGCACGCTCGCCAGCCCGACACCGTGCCCCGGGAAGTCGCCCGCGCTGTGGAGTCGCTGGAACAGGCCGAACAGACGCTCTGCGCCTCGCATGTCGAAACCGGCGCCGTTGTCGCGCACGACAAAGCAGGCCCGACCGTCGTGTTCCGTCCGGGCGAACTCGATCCTCGCCTGGGGGTTACGCGCCGAGTACTTCCAGGCGTTGCCCAGGAGGTTCTCGAGCACCAGACGGAGCAGCGTCGGGTCGCCCTGCACGTCGAGGCCGGGTTCGATCATCCATTGAACGCTGCGCTCGGGCTGCTGGCGGCGCAGATCCTCCACGACAAAGCCCGCCAGTTGGCTGAGGCTGACCGGCTGGCGCTGCAGAGGCCGGGCGGACAGCTTGGCCAGAGCCATCAACGCGTCGATCATGCTGTTCATGCGCGCTGCGGCCCCCAGGACGCGGTCGAGGTGGTCGTTCGCGACCCGGTCGAGCTGGTTGCCGTAGTCCTCCTTCACGATCCGGGCAAAGCCCTCCACCACCCGGACCGGCGCACGCAGGTCGTGGCTGACCGTGAAACTGAACTGGTCGGCGTCGTCGCCGCTTCCGGCCTTGACGAGCCACAGGCCCGGCTCCGGACCTCCCATCCCGGTCAACGGGACGGCACACCAGCGCCACGGCCCCAACTCGCCGGCGCCCACGGCGGATCCCGGCCTTGGCAACGCCGACACCAGGCCAGGCACCATCGTCTCCAGCCAGGGCAGCGCCGCACCGCCAGGCTGCACGCCGGGGGCCAGTTCCAAGGCCGCGGCGTTCGCGCGCAGAAGGATCCAGCGGCCCGCGTCCGCCGCCAGGACCAGGACCGGCTGCTCGATCAGGTCGAGTTGGGGGCTGGTCCATTCCGCTTCGGCCAGCGGCGATGCCGCTGGCAGGTGGGACGGCGACGGCACCGGCGGCTCGGGCAAGCCCGTCGCTCCGGGCCGTCGGGCCCTGTCCCCGTCTCCGATGGCGCCTCGGCGTCCCAGCAACCAGCCCAGGCCCGCGCCCAATGCGGCAATCAGCAGCAGGGCAAAGGCCAGCAGGACCGTCACGGACGCGTCGAGCCGCAGGGAAGCGGCCGCCATCGGGTCCGACCCCGCACTCGCGCTGATCGGGGTGCACGCCAGCGCAGAGGCAAGCGCAAAAGGGACCGCGATCACGATCCGGGCCGCCGTCCGCCGCGAACCGACGACGCAGCGAGGGTAAGGGCTGGACATGGCCGTCATTGTAGGAAGCGCAAGGCGCGAGCCCGCTCAAGTCCGTGCCGGCATGTCCGATACCCCAGAAGTCGGCCGGCATCTCGCTTGCCGTGCCGCATTGCGCAAGCCAGTTTGGCCTGATGGGCGCTTCCTGAGTCAAGATCGCGATGTTTTGCCTCCCTCTAGACCCTCCCCACCATGGACAGCAAAGCCACGGGTTCGAATTCGCTGGATGCCGGTGCGCTGGCGCGGCTGAAGGAGCTGGATCCCGACGGTCGCCACGGCGTCGTGCATCGGGTCCTCACGGCCTTCGAGAGCAGCCTGCTGCGCATGCTCGCGCAGCTTCAGGTCGAGATGACCCCTGAGAGCGGCGGCGGCAATCCGCAGGTGGTCGCCACGATCGCCCATACCCTGAAGTCGTCGTCCGCCAGCGTCGGCGCGCTCGAGCTGGCGGCGGCCTGCAACGACGTCGAGCGTCGTATCCGCAGTGGCGAACCTGCCTCGCTGCCCGACGACATCGCCCGGCTGCTGGCCGAAGGCGAGGACGCGCTGGTGGCGGTTCGGGCTATGCTGCGAGCCTGACTCCCGCGTGCCCGCACGTGCCCGCAGTTCGTATCCCGCCACCCAAGACCGCGCGCCCCGACCCGTTGATGTCCAACCCGCCCGCCGTCGTCGAGCCCGAACTGCCCAGCCAGCCTGAAGTTCTGCTGGTCGACGACGACGAAGTCAACCTGCTGCTCACCAGCCTGGCGCTGCGCGACCGCGGGTTCCGCATCATCGAGGCCACCAGCGGCGATGCCGCCCTCGATCTCCTCAGAGGCACGGCCCCGGACATCATCGTGCTCGATGCCCTGATGCCAGGGCTGGATGGCTTCGAGACCTGCCGTGCGTTGCGCCGCTTGCCCGGGCTGGAGAACGCCCCGGTGCTGATGCTCACCGGCCTGGACGACGACGCCTCGATCAACCGCGCCTATGAAGCGGGTGCGACCGACTTCTTCGTCAAGGCGACGCAATGGAGCCTGCTCGCAGGGCGGCTGCGCTACCTGCTGCGTGCCTCCAAGACCCGTCTCGAACTCGAGCGCAGCAAGGCCAAGCTGGCCCGGGCGCAGGACCTCGCCCGCATGGGCAGCTTCGACTGGCGGCGCGATGACCGCAGCGCGGCCCGCGTCGAGCGCGGCGGCCTGGCGCTGAGCCCCGAGGCGGTGCGGGTGTTCGGTTTCCAGCCCAGCGAGCGCGTGTCGCTGCGCGCGATGTTGCGCATGGTGCCGACCGACGACCGCCAGCCGCTGCTGCGCCAGCTGCACGACACCTTGCGCCACGTCTCGGTGCTGACCACCGACGTGCCCCTGGTGCTGCTCGACGGCCGCCAGCGTGTCATCCACGTCGAGGCCGAGCCCGAGTACAACGACCACGGCCAGTGGAGCGGCTACACCGGCATCCTGCAGGACGTGACCGAACGTCGCGTGGCCGAGGACCGCATCCGGCAGCTGGCGAACTTCGACTCGCTGACCGGCCTGCCCAACCGGCGCCAGCTGCTCTGGCGTGCCGAACGCGCGCTCGAACAGGCGCGGCGCCTGCAGCACCAGTTCTCGCTGCTGTTGATCGACCTGGACCGCTTCAAGATCATCAACGACACGCTGGGCCACGCTGCCGGTGACGAATTGCTGGTCGAAGTCGGGCGGCGGCTCCGGGCCTGCGTGCGCCACAGCGACCAGGTCATGGACGGCGCTATCGAGCTGGTCGGGGTGCGTTCGCACCGGGCCCTCGAGGCCGTCGGCCGGCTCGGCGGCGACGAATTCGTGGCCCTGCTGCCCGAGGTCGGCGACGAGCGCGATGCCGACCGTGTCGCCCAGCGCATCCTCGACACCTTGCGCGAGCCCATCTTCGTCGGCAACCAGGAGTGCTTCGTCACCGCCAGCATCGGCGTGGCCCTGTACCCGCGGGATGGCACGACGGTGGTCGACCTGCTGCGCAATTCCGATGTCGCGATGTACTCCGCCAAGCAGCAGGGCAAGAACGCCGCGGCGATCTACAGCCCTCAGCTGGCCGGACGGGGCCGCGAGAAGCTCGAGCTCGAGACCGCGCTGCACAAGGCCATCGAGCGCAACGAGCTCGTGCTGCACTACCAGCCCAAGATCGACGTCCGCGGCTCGCGCATGGTCGGGGTCGAGGCCCTGATGCGCTGGCAGCGGGGAGGCAAGCTGGTGCCGCCGGGAGAGTTCATCCCGCTGGCCGAGGACACCGGGCTGATCGTGCCCTTGTCCGAGTGGGCATTGCGCGAAGCGGCTCGCCAGGCCAAGGCCTGGAAACAGTCGTTCGGCTTCGAGGACTCCATCGCCGTCAATCTGCCCAGTCGGCTGTTCGAACGCAGCGATCTGGTCGAGCACATCCACGCCTGCGTGGTGGCGGCGGGTGTCCCGCATCGAGCGATCCAGCTGGAGATCACCGAAGACAACCTGATGAAGGAGCTTCAGAACGTGATCCCGTCGCTGCACCGGCTCAACGAGATCGGCGTCGAGATCTCGGTCGACGACTTCGGTACCGGCTATTCGTCGCTGGCCTACCTGACGACGCTGCCGATCTCCGAGGTCAAGGTCGACCGCAGCTTCGTGCGCGAGCTGGGCATCACGCCGCAGAGCACCGCGGTCGTCACGGCCATCGTGGCGCTGGCGCGTTCGCTGGGGCTGCGCGTGATCGCCGAGGGCGTCGAGACGATGCGCCAGCTGGAGGTCCTGCACCGGCTGGGCTGCTCGGTCATGCAGGGCTTCCTGTTCAGCCGGGCGGTGACTCCTGCGGAGCTCAAGCTCTGGCTGGAGCAGACGGTGCTGCCCCGCAAGGCCCCGTGGATTGGCGTGGCCGAGACCTCGATCGACGGCGAAGAGGCCCGGCTCTCGGGTGTGCCCACGCTCGACTTGCAATCCGAGCATCAACGCTTTCGCTGAGGACCCCGACCGTGTCCGAGACCGCTGCACCGTCGACCGTGACTCCCACCGCTGCCCTGGCCAAGGGAGCATTGCGTCGCCTGTCCCAGGCCAAGCTCGACCCGACACCCGAGAACTACGCCCGCGCCTATGCCGCCGAGGCCGCGGCCCTGGGCGTCGCGGCCAAGCCCCAGGACCCGGCCGCGACCGAGGCCCGTGCCGATGCGGAGTCTGCGGCCCCCGATCCGGCCGCCTGGGCGGCCCTGGCCGAGCGGCTGATCAAGCAGACCGACCGTGCCAGTCGCCAATGGACGACGGCCCGCCGCCGGGCCAGCCTGGGCCAGGTGTTCGACAGCAGTCGCAGCCATCCGGCCCGCCTGCACCAGCGCCTGAGCGGGCTGGTCGCCAGCTGGGAGGGCGATGGCAGCGGTGCCGCAGGTGGCGTCGAGACCTCCACCCCGGCAGGAGTTGACGAGGCCCCGGCGGAGGCCGTCGCCGCGACCCTTCCGCCCGCGCGCCCCTGGCTCGAGATGCTGGGCTCGGCGATGCCGGCCGCGGAGCCGCGTGGCGTGCTGCTGGCGCAGCGCCTGGGCGAACCCGCTGCGGACCAGGAGCCCGGTGCTGCGGCCTTGCGCCACGACGTCAAGCGCTGGCTGCAGCATCGCGAGGAACTGGTGCAGCAGATGCACTCGCTGGGGCAAGGTCTGGCGCGCGGCCTGGTCGAGTTGAGCGAAGACGGCTCCTGGGTCCAGGGCCAGGCCATGAACATCCAGGCCCGACTGGCCGACGGTGCGACCGTGCGTGCCGTGCGCGCCGCCAGCAACCTGCTCGGCGAGACCCAGCAGGCGCAGGCCACCTTGAAGCAAGAGCGTCAGGCCGCCCGGGCGGCGCTGCAGGAGATGATCGCCCGCATGCTCGACGAAGTCGGCACGCTGGGCGACCAGACCGGTGGCTGGCAGAAGGCCCTGGAGCGTCACGCCGAGGCGGTCGAGCAGGCGCCGAGCCTGCAGGCGCTGGCCGGTGTCGTGCAGCAGTTGATGAGTGACACTCGTCAGATGGCCGGGCAGGTCGCTGCGAGCCGCGAACGCCTGGCCGCAGACCGGCAGCGGGCGCAGGCCCTGGAGGTCCAGGTGCAGTCGCTCGAAGGCGAACTGCGCCGCGTTTCCGACGAGTTGCAGACCGACGCGTTGACCCAGATCGCCAACCGCCGTGGCCTGCAGACGCAGTTCGAGTCCGAGTCCGCGCGGGCGCTGCGCCAGGCGGGGGCCGCGCCGGCTGACGCGGATGGGACGACCCGTCTGGCCGTGGGCCTGATCGACATCGACAACTTCAAGAAGCTCAACGACACCCTCGGCCATGGCGCTGGCGATGTGGCGTTGAAGTCGCTGGCCACGCAGGTGCGCGAGCGTCTGCGGCCGGCCGATCACATCGCGAGGTTCGGGGGCGAAGAGTTTGTCGTCCTGCTGCCCGACACCCCGGCGGTCGAGGCCCAGCAGGTCCTGACCCGCCTGCAGCGATCGCTGACCGAAGCGCTGTTCCTGCACGACGGGAAGGAGGTCTTCGTCACCTTCTCGGCCGGGGTCACGGCGTGGCGGGCGGGCGAGCCGCTGACGGGGGCGTTGGAGCGTGCCGACGAGGCGCTCTACGAAGCCAAGCGGACCGGCAAGAACCGCACCTGCCTGGGTTGAAGCGGCGGCCGCTGGCGTGACTTCGCGACTCGCGAGTCACATTTGGAAGCGATACGCCCCTCAAGACGGCGGTAAGGTGGCCGAAAACCCGGTCAACCCGTGACGGGTGCGGACGGCCGCACACGGGATCTGCCTGTCCTCGCCATGAGCGTCATCAACCGAGCCCTGAAACCCTTGAAGACCGCCGCGACGGCGTTTTTCAGACGCGACCTGACGCTGCGGCGCAGCGAGCGCGGTCTTGAGATCGCCCTGGCCGCCAAGCCCGGCTCGCCGCTGTCGCCGGCCGAGCAGGGCGAGCGCGACCGGGCCGAGCGCGAGGCCCGTCTGCTGGCCTGCGTGCGCGACGAGCTCGCGGCGCTGCTCGACGAAGGCAGCGGAACACGCCGGACCATGAGGGCCCTGGTGCTGCTAGAAGAGGGCATCGAACGGGCCGGATGGAAAGCACTCGACAAGGTACCGCTGCCGGTGCTGAAGAAGGCGCTGGAACAGTTCGAGGGCCTGGTCAGCAACTGGTCGCCGGTCGGGCTGGCGACCCTGCGTTCGAAGATGGCGGTGGCGCTTCAACACCGCGAACGTGACGAGCCCTCGTTGCAGGCCAAGCCAGACGGTGACGCGCCGCGCCACAACAGCGTCGCCATGCTCGACTCGAAGCAGGACATCGAGTCGGCTGAGATCAACGAGGTCGATCTCGCCACTGCCGCGCAACTGGCGGCTGCCTACCCGCCGCTGAGCCTGCTGGCCTCGGCCGACGCCACCCCAGCCTACGGTGGCCCGAGCCTGCCGCACCCGCAAGCGCCGACCGCCGCCGATGACGAGTCCGCAGCCCTGGCCGCGGCCTATGCGGCGCTGGGCGCCCAGTTCGACTCCGCAGAAGTGGCTTCACGCTGACGGGGCCGGGCCGGCGCGGGTTGTGGCGCGCAGCCGGTCCAGGTCCTCTGGCGTGTTGGCGTTGAAAAACGCCTCGGTGTCGGCAAACGGCACCAGCACCTGACCCTGCGCGTGGGTGAAGCGTTCGGCCTTGCGTTCGCCTGCGGCCAGTGCCGCCGCAAGCGGCGCACGCAGCGAGCGGTGCAGCAGGCAGAACACGGGCTGTGGCTGGTTGTGCGTGACCGGCAATGCCACCCGGACCCCAGCGTGGCGCGCCGCCGCGTAAAGCCGCGTCACCAGATCGGTCGGGAAGTGCGGCGTGTCGCAAGGCACGGTCACGAGCCACTCGGTATCGCAGGCAGAGAGTCCGGCCAGCATGCCGGCCAGCGGGCCGTGGAAGTCGCCGTCGGCATCCGGCCACACCGGCACGCCGAAGCGCGCATAGACCTCCAGGTGCCGGTTGGCGTTGATCGCCAGCGCGTCCACCTGGGGACGCAGTCGCTCCAGCGCGAGCTCGGCCAAGGCTTGCGTTCCAAGCATCCGCAAGCCCTTGTCCAGGCCACCCATCCGGCTGCCACGGCCGCCGGCGAGCACGAGCCCGGTGACGCGATGGCGGGGCAGGTCGGTGTTCATGGCACTCGCTGGATTCCTGTGGGTGCAGGCGACACCGCCCAGGCTCAGACCAGCCCTTCGAACAACCACACGTCCACCGCCTCGCCCGCGGCCACCGGTGCCTGGTCATGGCCAAGAACCACCAGCGCATTGGCCTGGCTCATGCTGCGCAACACGCCGGCCCCCTGGCTGCTGAAGGGGCGTACCTGCCAGCCCCCGGGGCCCGATCCGTCGGTGTCGGGCTCGACGATGACACGTTGAAACTCCGTGCGTCCCGGGCGCTTGCGGATCGCCACCGCCGAGCGCGCCCGCAGCATCGGCAAGGGCGTTGGCGTTGCACCGCCAAGCAGGAGCAATGCATCGCGCACGAAGACGTAGAACGCGACGAGCGCCGACACCGGGTTGCCGGGCAGCGCAAACAGCCAGGACGCTGCGTCGTCGGCGGCGCCGTTGCGGTGCAGTGGACCAAACGCAAAGGGTCGCCCGGGTTGCATCGCCACCTTCCAGAACGACACGTCGCCGGCCTGGGCCAGCACGCTGCGCGTGTGGTCGGCGTCGCCCGCGCTGACGCCGCCACTGGTGACCACGACATCGGCGACTTGCACGGCGCGCTCGATCACCGCGGCCAGCGCGTCGTGGTCGTCGCGGACCCGGCCGAGGTCGATCACCTCGCACCCGAGACGGCGCACCGCGGCGCCAAGCGAGAAGCGGTTGCTGTCGTAGATGCAGCCTGCAGGCAGTGGCATCCCGGGCTCGGTCAACTCGTCGCCGGTGGAGAAGATCGCGACCCGCAGCCGGCGCATCACCCGGACACGCGTGAGGCCGAGCGAAGCGGCCAGCCCCAGGTCGGCCGGCCGCAGCACCCGCCCCGCGCGCAGCGCCGTCATGCCCGCGGCGAGGTCCTCGCCGCGCTGCCGGCGGTTTTCGCCGGCCCGGACAACCCCCGGGGCGATGCAGACGTCACCGCTGGCCGGTGCGCCTCGCCCCTGCACCAGTTCAAACGGCAACACGGTGTCGGTGCCCGCCGGCAGAGCCGCACCCGTCATGATGCGGACGCAGCAGCCGGGTGCCACCTCGTCCGCAAGGGGCTTGCCGGCATAGGCCGTTCCCGTCACGCGCAGCACCGTCGGGCCGTCGGCGCGCAAACCGCTTGCCGCGAATGCGTAGCCGTCCATCGCCGAGTTGTCGTGCGCCGGCACATCGATGGGCGACACCACGTCATCGGCCAGCACGCGTCCGTCGGCCTCGTGCAAGGCCAGGTCCAGCGAGGCCGACCGTGGCAGCGGGCGCAAGGCCGCGGCAATGGCGGCGCGCGCCTCGTCGACGCTCAGGTTGCGCTCGCCAGCGGCGATGGGGGACGGGCCGAGGGATGTCATGGCGTCGGATTCGATTCGAGCCGCCATTGTGGTTGCGGGCTGGGCCCGCTTCCGCGTCCGATGCAGGGCCTGCGAGCCCACCTAAGGCCCCGCTTGCGAAAGACGATCAGCTGAGGTCCAGGGGCCCGCCGATCTCGACCGCCCGCCGGTACGCGGCCCGGGCCTTGCAGCGGGCGAGCCAGTCCATCAGCTGCGGCCGCGAGGCACCCAGCCCGGCGCGGGCCACGGCGGCCTCGATGGGGAAGCTGAGCTGGATGTCGGCGGCGCCGATCTCGGGTCCGGCGAACCAGGGCCCGTGGGCGGCAAGCTCGGCTTCCATGAAGTCCAGCAGGCGCTCGAGGTTGGGCGCGATGAAGCTCGACGTGACCTTGTCGGCGATCCCCTTGACCACCGGCTTGATGAAAAACGGCACCGGCGCGGTCCGCACCTTGTCGAACACCAGCTTCATCAGCAGCGGTGGCATCAGGCTGCCTTCGGCAAAGTGCAGCCAGTACGTGAACCGCCGCCGATCCTCGGTGCCGGGCGCGGGCCGCCAGCGGCCGGCGGTGTCGTAGGTGTCGAGCAGGTATTCGACGATGGCACCGCTCTCAGCCACCGTGATGTCGCCATCGGTGACCACAGGGCTCTTGCCCAGCGGGTGCACCCGCTGCAGCTCGACGGGGGCGAGCATGGTCTTGGGGTCGCGCTTGTAGCTGCGCAGCTCGTAGGGAAGGGCCAGTTCCTCGAGCAGCCACAGCACCCGGTGCGAGCGCGAATGCTCCAGGTGATGAAGGACGATCTTCCGGTTTCGGGTCATGCCTGCCTTGTGTTCGGTTTCGGCGGAGGGTGCCGCGCGGGTCAAGGCGCGGTCTTGCGTTCGAGCAGCTTGCGCACCAGCTCGGCGGCGCTGGCCGCACCGGTCTTCCGCATCAGTCGCGCGCGGTAGACCTCGACCGTACGCGGGCTGATGCCCAGGGCCTTGCCGATCAGCTTGCTGGTGCGACCGGCGATCAGCAGGGCCGCGATCTCGCGTTCGCGTGGGGTCAGGTCGAGGCTCAGCGTGCGCTCGGCCGACAGGTCCTCGAAGACCCAGATGCCGGCAGCGTGCGGGGCCGACCGGTCCAGCGCCCGGCCGCTGACCTGGCACCAGAACAGCTCGCCCGCCTGCGCCCCGCCCAGGCGACGCATCACGCGCTGGTCGGCGTAGCGGCCCTGCGCGTCCAGTGCCTGCACGATCCGCTCGCCGGTGTGCTCGAACTCCGCGGCGCTGGGGTACAGCACGGCAAAGCTCTGTTCGAGCAGCTGGTCCGGCACGGCAGCAAAGATCGCGAGCAGCTCGCGGTTGACGGCCACCATGCGCCGCTCGCGCGACAGCGCCATGCCGACCGGTGCCTCGTCGAACGCGGCGCGCCAGTCCGCCGACACGTCAGATCAGCGCGTAGGTCGTGGTCGCCAGCGCGGCGAGTTCATCGTCGGCGCTGATGACCTGGATCTCGCCGAAGATCAGCGTCTTGCCCATGCGCAACACCCGGGCGACGATGCGGGCGACACCGCTCTGACCCGAGATCGGACGCAGGAAGCTGGTCTGCAACTGCACCGTGGTCATGGGCTTGAAGCCGCCCAGCCGCGTCATCACCGCCAGCACCATGGCGGTGTCGCAGGCCGCCATCATGGTCTGGCCGCAGAGCACGCCGCCTTCGTGCACGTGGCGTGCGGTCACCGGCAGCGCCAGCGTCACTTCGCCGGCGCGGGCCTCAAGCACGCGCAGATCCAGCTCGCGCACCCAGGGCGCAAAGACATGGCCCAGGGCCGAGCGAAGCATCTCCAGGTCGGCAAAACTGGCGTTCGGATCCATCGTGTGCTCCCTCGGTTTGGGCCTGCCCTGGCGGGTGAATGCGCGGCCGGGTCTGCCGGCGAAGGCCTTAGTCGATTCTACGTAACGGCCTTGCGGGCGATCCCGTTGTAGCCTCGTGCACCTGCCCGACGGACCCTTCGAAGAAAGCGCCTGCGATGAACAAGATCTACCCCAGCGCCGCCGCCGCGCTGTCCGGCCTCGTCCAGGACGGCCATTTGCTCGCCGTCGGCGGCTTCGGCCTGTGCGGCATCCCCGAGGCCTTGATCGACGCCCTGCGCGACAGTGGCAAAAAGGACCTCACCGTCGTCAGCAACAACGCGGGTGTCGACGGCTTCGGCCTCGGCAAGCTGCTGCAGACGCGGCAGATCCGCAAGATGATCTCCAGCTACGTCGGCGAGAACAAGGAGTTCGAGCGCCAGTACCTGGCCGGCGAACTGGAACTCGAGTTCACGCCCCAGGGCACGCTGGCCGAGCGGCTGCGGGCCGGCGGTGCCGGCATCCCGGCGTTCTTCACGCGCACAGGGGTCGGCACCCTGGTTGCCGAAGGCAAGGAGACCCGCGACTTCGACGGCCACACCTATGTCATGGAGCGCGCCCTGGTGCCCGATGTGTCGCTCGTCAAGGCCTATGCCGCCGACACCTCCGGCAACCTGCGGTTCCGGCTGACGGCCCGCAACTTCAACCCTGCGGCGGCGATGGCCGGCAAGGTCTGCGTGGTCGAGGTCGAGAAGATCGTCGCGGTCGGCGAGCTCGCGCCCGACGACATCCACCTGCCGGGCATCTATGTGCACCGCATCGTGCTGAACGAGCACCCCGAAAAGCGCATCGAGAAGCGAACGATCACTGAAAAGGCGGGAGTCTGACCATGCCCTGGACCCACGATCAAATGGCGGCCCGTGCCGCCGATGAACTGCACGACGGCTACTACGTCAACCTCGGCATCGGCCTGCCGACGCTGGTGGCCAACTTCGTCGCTGCCGACCGTGAGGTCTGGCTGCAGAGCGAAAACGGCATGCTCGGCATCGGCCCGTTCCCGACCGACGACGCGGTCGATGCCGATCTCATCAATGCCGGCAAGCAAACCGTCACGACCATCAAGGGTTCGTCGATCTTCGGCAGCCACGACAGCTTCGCGATGATCCGTGGCGGCAAGATCAACCTCAGCATCCTGGGCGCGATGCAGGTCACCGACAAGGGCGACCTCGCCAACTGGATGATCCCGGGCAAGATGGTCAAGGGCATGGGCGGCGCGATGGACCTCGTGGCCGGTGTCGCGCGCGTGCTGGTGCTGATGGAGCACGTCGCCCGGAAGAAGGACGGCAGCACCGACCTGAAGATCCTGCCGCAATGCACCTTGCCACTGACCGGCGTCGGCGTGGTCAGCCGCATCATCACGGACCTGGCGGTGATGGACGTGACGCCTCAGGGCCTGAAGGTCGTCGAGATGGCGCCCGGCGTGACGGCCGAGGAACTGCAGAGCAAGACCGGGGTGCCGCTGATCCATTGAGCGCTGGGTTCCGGCCCAGCGGACTTTTCAGCGCGATCCGGCGTGCAACGCTGCCGGCGCCGTGGCTGCGGTTGCCGTCAGAGCGTCTTGCACGCCAGCGCTGCGTCGCGCACCAGCGCCGGCCCGGCGTAGATCAGCCCGGTGTAGATCTGCACCAGGTCGGCGCCGGCGCGGCGTTTGGCCAGGGCGTCTTCGGCGCTCATGACACCGCCGACACCGATGATGGGGAATTGCGGTCCGAGCGCCGCGCGAAGCTGCGCGATGACGCGGTTGCTGGCCTGCTGCACCGGAGCACCGCTCAGGCCGCCGGCTTCGTCGGCATGGCGCAGGCCCTGCACGGCGTCGCGGGCCAGCGTGGTGTTGGTCGCGATCACGCCGTCCAGGCCGTGGCGGAGCAGCGTCGCGGCGATCAGCCGGACCTGGGCTTCGTCGAGATCGGGCGCGATCTTCAGGAACATCGGTACCGCCTTGCCGCCGTGCTGTCGGCGCAGCGCCTCGCGGCGTTCGACCAGGGCCGCGAGCAGCGCGTCCAGCGCGGCGTCGCTCTGCAGGCTGCGCAGGTTCTGGGTGTTGGGGCTGGAGATGTTCACCGTCACGTAGTCGGCGTGCGGGTAGACCCCTTCAAGCCCGAGCAGGTAGTCGTCGGCCGCACGCTCGATCGGCGTCGCGGCGTTCTTGCCGATGTTCAGCCCGACGATGCCGCCTGCCGCGCGAAAGGTGCGCGCCCGCTGGACGTTGCCCAGGAAGGCCGCCAGGCCGGCGTTGTTGAAGCCCAGCCGGTTGATCAGCGCGCGTGCCTCGGGCAGGCGGAACATGCGCGGCTTGGCGTTGCCCGGCTGCGCCAGCGGTGTCACCGTGCCGACCTCGATGAAGCCGAAGCCCATCGCACCCAGCCCGTCGATGCAGCGCCCGTTCTTGTCCAGACCTGCCGCCAGGCCGACCCGGTTGGGGAAACGCAGCCCCGCCACCGTCGCCGGGTCGTCCACCCGCGGCTGCGCCCACAGGCACTGCGCGGGCGTGTTCTGCAAACGCGCGATGGCGTCGAGCGTCAGGTCGTGCGCCTGCTCGGGGTCCAGGCCGAACAGGAAGGGGCGGGTCAGGGCGTAGGGGATCAGCGGCATGGTGGGGATTGTCTCCGCCGGCCCGGGGTGGCCACCTATACTTGCCCGTATAAGTGCCGACCCAGTCCCGACTCCAAAGGCGAATCGTGGCCCAGATCACCCTCTACATCGACGACCAACTCCAGGTCCGTCTGCGCGAGGCCGCGGAGCAGCGCAAGGTCTCGCAGAGCCAGTTCGTCGCCGATCTGATCCGCACGGCGACGGCCGACGAGTGGCCGCCCGGCGCGCTGGACTGGATCGGCTCGATTCCCGACTTTCCGACCGCCGAGGAACTGCGCGCGGGCTTGCCGCCCGACCTGCCGCGCGAGTTGCCTTGATGCCGGTGTCCACGGCGACGCGGTACGCGCTCGACACCAACTCGCTGAGTTATGCCCTGCGCGGGCAGGGGGGCGTTGCCGCACGCCTGACTGCCACGGGGCCGGCACGTGTAGCCGTCCCTTCAATGGTGCTCTTCGAGTTGCAGTACGGCTTGACGAAGGTTGGCCGGCAACGTGAACTTGCGGCGCTGGAGGTCTTTCTGCGGCCGGAGTCGATCCTGCACTTCGACGACGAGTGCGCGCGTCGCGCGGCGGCGGTCCGTGTCGCCCTGGAACTGGCGGGCACGCCCATCGGCCTGGCTGATCTGCTGATCGCGGGCACGGCGCTGGCCCACGGCTGCACCTTGATCACGCACAACACGCGCGAGTTCTCGCGCGTGCCCGGCCTTCGGGTCGAAGACTGGTACTGAACGAAAGAGCACACGACATGGCACACGACACCGATGCACTCAAGGCCCAGGTCGGCGAGGCTGCCGCCCGGATGGTGGCAGAACTGCCCTCGGGCAGCCTCATTGGCGTCGGCACCGGCTCGACAGCGAACCACTTCATCGCCGCGCTGGGCCGCCTGCCCAGGGGGCATGTCGGCGGCGCGGTGTCGTCGTCCGAAGCGAGCACGGCGCGGCTGCACGCGGCCGGCATCCGCGTGCTGGAGGCCGCTCAGGTCGAGCGTTTGCCGCTCTACGTCGACGGCGCCGACGAGATCGACCCGCGAGGGCACATGATCAAGGGCGCCGGTGCGGCACTGACGCGCGAGAAGATCGTCGCCGACCTGGCCGAGCGCTTTGTCTGCATCGCCGATGCCAGCAAGCAGGTCGCCGTGCTGGGTCGTTTTCCGCTGCCGGTGGAGGTGATCGCCATGGGCTCGGCACAGATCGCGCGGCGCTTTGCAGCGCTGGGCGGCCGGGCCGTCGTGCGCGCCGGGGTGCTGACCGACAACGTGCACCCGCTGCTCGACGTGCACGACCTCCGGATCGACGACCCGCTGGCGCTGGAGTCCGAGATCAACCAGTGGCCGGGTGTCGTCACCGTGGGGATCTTCGCGCGGCACCGGGCGCATTCGGCGCTGATCGCCGCGCCCGACGGCGTGCGGCGCATCGATTTCTGACCGGGTTCAGGCGCCGCCACGCCGGGCGCGCCGCACGGCATACCGCGCCGGGTCCACGGCTTCGGCCAGCGACCGTTCCACCGGCCACGGCGTGCCCAGGAGGCGCGCGACCACCAGCCGTGCGGCCAGCGGTGCCAGGCTGAGCCCGCGCGAGCCCAGCGCGGCCAGCGCATGCAGCCCCGGCACGCGCGGCACGCGGCCGACCTGGGTGGGCATGAGCGCATGGGCTTGCGTGGTCGCCAACGGGCCGGCCAGCGGCAACCGGTCGTCGGCGCGCAGCCGCCAGGCGACACGGCCCTGCCAGTGCTGCGGGTCGTCCCGTCCGGTGGCCCGCAGTCGTTCGGCGAGTGCGGGCGCCAGGCTCGCCAGGCGGACCAGGTTTCGACAGTGGGCGTCGGCGACAGGCGTGTCGTCGTGGCCCTCGGCATCGGGGTCGCTCGTGGCGCCGATCAGGAGTCCGGCCGGGGTCGCGATGGCATAGCTCTGGCTCGCCAGTGCGTGGGCCAGTGTGGCGTCGAACGCGGTCCATGAGATCTGGCCGCGGCTGCGCGACAGCGGCCAGCCGGCATCGGCCCAGGGCGAAGACAGCCGTGACACGCCCTCGGCGTTGGCCAGGACCACGGCATCGGCCTCGGTCAGGGTCTGACCGCTGGGATCGAGCAGCCGCCAGCCCGCGCCGTCGGCGGTGCGCTCCAGTCGGTCGACCCGGGCATGGGCCACCCAGTGCAGGCCACCGGAGCGCAGCGCTTCGACCTCGTGGTGCACCCAGCCTGCGGGATCCACCCAGCCACCCTGCGGCCACCACCAGCCGCCGTGCGGCAGTTCCAGACCCAGGCGCTGCGAGGCCTCGTCTCGGTCCAGCCATTGCACGGCCTCGGCCGGCCAGCGGTCCCGGGCGAGCAGTGCCTGCGCCGCCGGCGCGTCGGCATCCAGCCGCAGCAGGCCGGCCAGGTCGCCGGCCACCGTGCCCCATTGCAGCCGCTCAGCGAGGTCGCGGGCCGACTGCAGGGCCCCGGCGCGCAGCCAGCGCGCGTGCGGGCCGTCGTCGGCATGCAGTACGCCATGGATCAGGCCGGCCGGGTTGCCCGATGCGCCACGGGCCGGCGCTGGAGCCGCGTCGACCAGCGTCACGGACACGCCCTCGGCGCGCAATGCCCGTGCCACGCAGGCTCCGGCAATGCCGCTGCCAACCACCGCGACGTGGCGCGGAATCGATGCCGGCGGTGCTTCGGCCGGCGGTGGCCGCGGTGTGAAGCGGGGCGCAAACCGGGCCACGCAGATCTCGCGTTTGCCGCCGATGCCCGGCACGGTCTGCACCGTGAAGCCGGCGTGGGTCAGTCCCTCGCGCAGCTCGCGGGCGACGCTCCAGGTGGCTGCGGTGGCGCCCGGGGCGGCCAGTCGGGCGATGCGCTCAAACACGTCGGGCGACCACATCGCGGCGTTGCGCGCCGGCGCAAAGCCGTCGAGGTAGATCGCGTCGGCGGCCAGCCGCAGTTGCGGCAGCAGCTGGCGCGCGTCGCCCAGTGCCAGCAGCAGCACGACCTGGCCGGCGTCGAACTCCAGCGTGTGCAGACCTGGCACCGCGGGCGGCCAGGCGGCGAGCAGGTCACGCGCCAGCTCGGGGGCAGGGGAGTCGTGATGGGCCCGCCGAAGGTCGTCGAGCCTGGGCGGATGGGCTTCGACGGAGACGAACCACAGCCGGCGACAACGGGCCGGGTCGTCGCGCCAGGCCTGCCAGGTGGCGAGGAAGTTGTTGCCCAGGCCGAAGCCGGTTTCGAGCACGACAAATCGGTCCCGGCCGGCCCATCGGCCGGGCAGCCCGTTGCCGGCGATGAAGACGTGTCGCGCCTGCGCCCAAGCGCCGACGGCCGGGTGGTAGACATCGCCGAACAAGGGTGCCCGCGGCAGGCCGTCGGCACCCCATTCGATGACCGCAGCCTGCAGCGGCTCGGACCGCTTCACAGGGCTCCGCGGGCGGGTGCGTCTTGTGAGGCGAATGACGCGCGGGAAGCCAGCCAGGCGAGCAGGTCGTCGCGCACGCTGACGAGGCCTCGGTAGTCCAGCACGGCCGGGCTCATCGTGGCGATGGCGTCGTGCAGGGCCGCGGCCCGGCCGGGTGGGTCGATCGCCAGGGCCAGTGGCACGACATCGACCGCGATCGTGAAGACCGCCTGGCCCCGCGCCGGCACCGGGATGAAGGTCTGGCGTTCGGTCCGCCAGTACGCGGCCGCCACCGGCGTGTCGCGCCAGCGATCAGGGGCCACGACCTCGGGGTGTGCGCACAGCCGCGAATGGCCGCTGACGTTCCAGACAAACCGCTCCCAGCGCTCAGCCCCGCCGGCCAGTCGCATCAGCGGCTGGGCGGCGCGGACCACCAGGGTTGCATCGGCGACCGGTGCATGCACCTCGGCAAACGGCCGGCCGACCTTGTCCTGCGGCGCCCAATGCGACGGCAGGGCCACGGCCAGCCAAGGGATCGTCGTGCCGGCGACGTCGACGATGGCCAGGTCTTCGGCAAACGTCAGCGCCAGCAGGCCGGCCAGGCGCCAGGACGCGGGCAGACCGAGCATGCAGCGCGGAATCTCGTCGCCCAGGCCGAAGTCGCCGCCGTGCAATGGCTGCACGTCGCCGCTGGCACGGTCCACCGCCACGCCGAGCTTCAGCGCGGTGGCGCGCTCGCCGTCCCATTGCCAGGCGGCGGGGTGTTCAAGCGCCGCGTGTTCGCAAAGGGCCGCGATTGCAGGGCCCGCGTCGAACCCCGGCTGCTGCACCAGCGCACGGGGCCAGAAGGCGCTGAGCACCGCGAGCTTTTCACGTTGGTGGCGTGAGCCCGGGCTCAACGGCGTCAGCTGCGTCGCACCTGCGGCCAGGCGACGCAGCCCGGGCTGCATGCGGAAGGGGGCGCTGACGGCGGCGTCGAAGTCGAAGTGCATGGGCTTGCGGGCGGAGGATGCAAGCATAGGCAAGAGCCAGGGCCTGCGGCCACAAACGGCAAGGGCACCCGCAGGTGCCCTCGGCTTTGTCCAGGTGGACCCCGGAACGGGCGTCAGACCCGCTTGCGGTACTCGTGCGTGCGGGTGTCGATCTCGATCCTGTCGCCGTTTTCGACGAACAGCGGCACGGCGACCTCGAATCCGGTGCCGACCAGGCGGGCCGGCTTCATGACCTTGCCCGAGGTGTCGCCCTTGACGGCGGGCTCGGTGCTGATCTCGCGCACGAGCGAGGTCGGCAGTTCGACGCTGATGGCCTTGCCGTCGTAGAAGGTCACTTCGACCGGCATCGCGTCTTCCAGGTACTGGATCGCGTCGCCCATGTTGTCGGCCTCGACCTCGTACTGGTTGTAGTCGCCGTCCATGAACACGTACATCGGATCGGCGAAGTAGGAGTAGGTGCACTCCTTCTTGTCGAGGATGATCTGGTCCATCTTGTCGTCGGCCTTGAACACCGACTCGGCGCCGAAGCCGCTGAGCAGGCTCTTCATCTTCATGCGGACGGTCGCCGCACCGCGGCCGCCGCGGCTGTATTCGGTCTTCAGCACGACCATCGGGTCCTTGCCCTGCATGATCACGTTGCCGGCGCGGATTTCTTGAGCGAGTTTCATAGCGTCTGCCTCTGTCGAATCGGGGTGTGTGGGGATTGCCCGGCGACGAGCAAAGCCCTCGATTCTAGCAGCCCAACCTCGGCCGCTAAGGGCTTTCCCGAGGATTGCGCCGCGCCAGGACAAAGTCACGCAAGCGGCTGGTCAGCTCGGGACCTTCGGCCAGTTGCTGGCGCCACGTGAGAGCGGATCGAGCCCAAGCGCCAAGCTCGGGCCGGCCCGGCGACGGGGCGAGGGCGGTCAGCCCGTTCCAGTGGCGGTGCCATGCCTGCGCATCGCTGGGCAGATCCGCCGCTGCCAGGAAGGCTTCGAGCTTGGCGTGGTGGGCCTGATCGCGCTGCGGGTAGAGCTGCCAGACGAAGGGCCGGCCGGCCCAGATCGCGCGGACCAGGGAGTCTTCGCCACGCACCAGGTTGAGCTCGCAGCCGGCAAGAAGGCGATCAAACTCGATCTGGTTCAGCCAAGGCAGGTCGACCACTGTGAGGCCGGGTGGTTCAGTCCATCCGGCATCGCGCAGCGTGGCCACCTGGCGCTGCGCGAAGCCTGGCGTCGCGAGCAGCGTGGTCGGTCGCTCGTGCGCCATCACCTTCAGCCATGCCAGCAGTCCTGCCAATGCCGGGTTGTCGTAGCAGAACAGGCTGACCGCGGTGTGTTCGGCCGACGCCAGCCAGCCGCGGTCGACCAGCCATCCACGTGCCGCCGCCTGCGTGGCGTCGTCGGGCAGCTCGAGGTCGCGGATCAAGCCCCCGGTTCGGGCGTTGAAGCCGGGGTAGAAGAACCACTTCGACAAGCCATTGCGCTGCGGCGATGGCAGGCCGTGCGAACGCTCGACGTAGGCTTCGGCGCTCAGGTATTCGAGGTTGATCCACACCGGCGGCCGAACGGCGTTGGCCATGCGCTGGACGAAGTCGGTTGGCGGGTCGCATCCGAAGGCCTCGACGACGACATCGCCCGGTCGGTGCGGCGGATCGTCCCAGCGGCGCAGCGTCACCCCCGGGGCGCCTTGCGGGGCCATCCAGGCCAGCGCCGAAGCGTCGTCGACCACCAACTCGACGCGGTCGCCCAGCGCCGCGAGCGCGCGTGCCAGACGCCAGCAGACACCGAGGTCGCCGTGGTTGTCGATGACGCGGCAGAACAGGTCCCAGGCGAGAGGGGCGGGGGCCGTGGACATCCGGGCATTGTGCGGGCCGGCAACAATGGGCATCCGTTCGAAACCGACCGATGAGCCCGGATCCCGCTTCTCCCGACGCCGCGCCGACCGACCCGTTGCAGGCGCCGTCTCCAGACGCCGCCCGCGAACGCCTGCTGCTCGAGGTGGCCGCATTGCCGGCACTGCCCGGGGTCTACCGCTGGATCGACGCCCGGGGTGAAGTGCTCTATGTCGGCAAGGCACGCAACCTCAAGAAGCGTGTCTCGAGCTATCTGCACAAGGACCATGCCGGGACGCGGATCGGCATCATGGTCAGCCGCATCGCGCGGCTGGAGACGACCGCGGTGCGCAGCGAGGCCGAGGCGCTGCTGCTCGAGAACAACCTGATCAAGGCGCTGGCGCCTCGCTTCAACATCCTGTTCCGTGACGACAAGAGTTACCCCTATCTCAAGCTCGTCACCCACGGATTCCCGCGCATGGCTTACTTTCGCGGCGCGGTCGACAAGAAGCATCGCTACTTCGGCCCCTACCCCAACGCCTGGGCGGTGAAGAACACCATCCAGCTCCTGCAGAAGGTGTTCCGCCTGCGCACTTGCGAAGACACGGTGTTCAACCACCGCAGCCGGCCTTGCCTGCTGTACCAGATCCAGCGCTGCTCGGGCCCTTGCGTGGGCCTGATCGACGAAGCGGGCTACGCGCGCGACGTGGCCGATGCGGAGCGCTTCCTGCTCGGCCGCCAGCAGGAGGTCATCGAGGACCTGCAGGCGCAGATGATGCAGGCCGCCGAGCGGCTGGAGTTCGAGCAGGCGGCGCAGGTCCGCAACCGCATCACGTCGATCTCCAAGGTGCTGCACCAGCAGAGCATGGACGCGAGCAGCCTGTCGGCGGCCGAGCGCGACGTCGACATCCTGGCCGTCAAGGTGGCCGGCGGCCGTGCCTGCGTCAACCTGGCGATGGTCCGCGGGAGTCGACACCTGGGTGACCGCGCCTACTTCCCGACGCACGTCGACGAGGGCGCGGCGCTGTCGATTGCCGGGGGCGATGACGATGATCACGATGACCTTGACGACCGCAGTGCGCCAGCGCCCGATGCACCCGGCCCCGAGCAGGCGGTGCTCGAGGCCTTCATCGCCCAGCACTACCTGGGCCTGCCGGTGCCTCCCCAGCTCGTGGTCAGCCACCCGGTCGCGCCGCCGCTGCTGGCGGCCCTGAGCGAGCACGCCGGGATCAAGGTGCGCGCCCAGCACCAACCCCGCGAGCAGCGCCGGATCTGGCTCGACATGGCGGCCAAGGGCGCCGAGCTGGCACTGGCGAGGCTGCTCGCCGAGGAGGGGTCGCAGCAGAAGCGCACGCGGGCGCTGATCGAGGCACTGGACCTCGACCTGGCCGATCCGGCGACACTGCGCATCGAGTGCTTCGACATCAGCCACACCGCCGGCGAGGCGACCCAGGCGTCGTGCGTGGTCTTCGAGGGCCATGCGATGCAGGCGGGCCAGTACCGGCGCTTCAACATCACCGGCATCGTGGGCGGCGACGACTACGCGGCGATGCGTCAGGTTCTGCAGCGGCGCTACGCCAAGCTGGCCGAAGTCATCGCCGAGACCGGCAGCACCGAGGCCAAGCCTGGCGCACAGCGCATGCCCGACCTGGTGCTGGTCGATGGCGGACGCGGCCAGGTGTCGATGGCGCGCGAGGTCTTCGAGGGGCTGGGGCTGGACATCGCCTGCATCGTTGGCGTCGAGAAGGGCGCTGGTCGCAAGGTGGGGCTCGAAGAACTGGTGTTTGCCGATGGCCGGCCCAAGATCGCGCTGGGTGCGGAATCCGCGGCGTTGATGCTGGTGGCGCAGATCCGCGACGAGGCGCACCGCTTTGCGATCACCGGCATGCGGGCCCGGAGGGCCAGCGTGCGCACCGGCGGCTCGTCGCTGGAAGAGATCGCCGGTGTCGGCCCGCGAAAGCGTGCGAGGCTGCTGCAAAGGTTCGGTGGCGTTCGCGGTGTGGCTTCAGCGAGTGTCGAAGACCTCGCAAGCGTCGATGGCATCTCAAGAGAACTGGCCGAGGAGATCTACCGTGCCCTGCATTGAAGACCAGAGACTCTCTGGCGAACATGGCCATGACGACACGCCGCTGCGCCTGCGACGCGCGGCTGCCCTGGCTGGCGTTGCCGGGCTTGCCGCGTGGCTCGCGGGTTGTGCGGCGCCGCGTCCGGCGCCCGCGCCCGCGCCGATCAGACCGCTCCCTCCGGCACCGTCCGCGGCGGCACCGGTCCCGCCACCCGCACCCGCGCCAGTGCCTGCGCCCGCACCCCCACCGACGTCCCCGCCACCACCGAGGGTCGGCAGCGGAATCGTGGCGCTGCCCCCCGCGGCGCCGGCGCGCAACTGGGAAGAGTTCAAGCGCCAGGCAGCGCAGCGCATGGTCCAGGCCCAGCCCGGGCGCAGCTTCATGGGGCGGCCGCCGCCGATGATGCTGGGCATCCCGGTGCTCGAGATCGAGCTCAACCGCGACGGCAGCGTGCGCAACGTCAAGGTCATCCGCGAGCCCGCCGACAGTCGTGCCCGCGACACGGTGCAGTTGGCGATCGACGCGGTCCGCGCCGCAGCGCCCTTTGGCGACGTGTCGCGACTGCCCCAGCCCTGGCGGTGGATGGAGGTCTTCCTGTTCGATGCCGAGCGCCGCTTCAAGCCGAGGGTCCTGGACCAGTGAACGCGACGGCAGCGTCACGTCGGCACTGCACAATGCACCGATGTTCCTGACCATCCCGACCCTGCTGACCTGGGCCCGCATCGCCGCGATTCCGGTCATCGTCGGGATCTTCTACCTGCCCATCGATGTCGCGACGCGCAACCTTGTCGCGACGGTGCTGTTCGTGCTCTTTGCGCTGACCGACTGGCTGGATGGCTGGCTGGCGCGCAAGCTCAACCAGACCTCAAGCTTCGGCGCCTTTCTCGACCCGGTGGCGGACAAGTTCCTGGTCTGCGCCTGCGTGCTGGTGCTCGTGCACCTGAAGCGTGCCGACGTCTTTGTCGCGCTGATCATCATCGGCCGCGAGATCGCGATCTCTGCGCTGCGCGAGTGGATGGCGCAGATCGGCGCCACCGCCAGCGTCGCCGTGCATCGCCTGGGCAAGGCCAAGACCCTGGTGCAGATGGTCGCGATCCCGTTCCTGCTCTACGACGGGGCCTTGTTCGGCGTGATCGATACCCGGCTCTGGGGCACCGGCCTGATCTGGATCGCGGCCGTCCTGACCATCTGGTCGATGGTCTATTACCTGCGTCGCGCGATCCCGGAAATCCGCGCCCGGGCACGGTGAGCGGCGCCGTCGCAGCCGATGCGCGCGCCTGGCTGCGCGCCGTGCCGTTGCTGTTCGTGCTGATCTGGGCCACCGGTTTTGTCGTCGCGCGGTTCGGGATGCCGCATGCGCCACCGCTGGGGTTCCTGGCCTTGCGGTTTGCACTGTCGGTTGCGGTCTTCGCAGTCTGGATGCGTCTGGCTGGAGTGGCCTGGCCGCGGGGCCGCCGCCAGTGGGCGCACCTGGCCGTCACGGGGGTGCTGATGCACGCCGGCTACCTGGGCGGCGTTTGGGTGGCCGTCAAGCTCGGCCTGGGCGCCGGGCTCGCGGCCCTGGTGGTCGGCCTGCAGCCGGTGCTGACGGCCCTATGGCTCAGTTGGGTGCAAAGCGGCAGCGTCTCGCGGCAGGCTTGGCTCGGCCTGGCGCTGGGTTTTGCTGGGCTGGTGCTGGTGGTCGGCCACAAGCTGGGCCACGGAGAGGCCGGCGCCGTCAACGTGGCCTGTGCCTTGCTGGCGCTGCTGGCCATCACGGCCGGCACGTTGTATCAAAAGCGGTTCGTGCACACGGTCGACGTGCGCGGTGCCAACGCCGTGCAGTTGCTGGGCGCGCTTGCGGCCCTGTTGCCGCTGGCCGTTCTTGAGGCGATGCTTCTGCCGTCCGGCAGCCCGGTGCCCGGTGCCTGGACCTCGGGCTGGGATTGGCATCCCGAGTTGATCGGTGCTCTGGTGTGGTCGGTGGCGGTGCTGACGTTGGGCGGCAGTTCGCTGCTGACCTGGTTGATCCAGCGCGGAGGTGCGACCCAGGTCACGAGCTTGCTCTACCTGGTGCCTCCGGTGACCGCCGTGATGGCCTGGGCCTTGTTCGACGAAGCGCTGGGGCCCGGCGTGTTGCTGGGCTTCGTGCTCAGTGCCGTTGGCGTGGCAATGGTTGTGCGTGCGCCAGCGCCAGCGCCTTGTCAAGCGTGAAAGCCCCCTGCCGGGAAGCGTGGATTCGGCAAGGTTTCGAACCCGTTTCCGCCTTGGGCGCGGCCTAGAATCCGCCTCCCATTTCGAGGTTCGCGGCACCCGACCAAGCACCGCGATCCGGCCCGAAGGCCATGATTTCTTGCGACGAGGGAGCGCGTTCAGTGAACAAGAGCGAGTTGATCGAACACATCGCCCACCAGGCCGACATTTCCAAGGCCGCCGCCGGGCGATCGCTCGAAGCGCTGATCGGCGCCGTGACGAAGACGCTCAAGAAGGGGGGCACCGTCACCATCACCGGCTTCGGGACCTTTCTCGCACCCAAGCGCGAGGCTCGGGTCGGCCGCAATCCTCGCACCCAGGCCGCGATCAAGATCAAGGCCGCTCGAGTGCCCAAGTTCCGTCCGGGCAAGGGGCTGAAGGACGCGATCTGAAGCCTGCCCGTCATGCTCCGGTTCCGGGGTGCTTAGCTCAGCTGGTAGAGCGGCGCCCTTACAAGGCGTAGGTCGGCGGTTCGAACCCGTCAGCACCCACCACCCGCGGCCCTTTGGGCGACGGGAACCCGGCCCGGTCCGCGCGGACACCTAAAATCCGCGGCTTTTGTCTTTCGGCGCACTCCACCTGATGGGTCGGACGCCCGCGCCACGGTGAACCCCCGATGTTTGATTTCGTTCGCAACCACACCCGTTGGGTGCTGGGCTTCGTCCTGCTGCTGATCATCCCGTCGTTCGTGTTCTTCGGGGTCGAGGGATACACCCGCTACATGGACGGCAGCGGGGCCGCCGTCGCCAAGGTCGACGGGCGATCCATCACGCGCCAGGAGTGGGACATGGCCCACCAGCGCAGCATCGAGCGCATCCGCATTGAGCAGCCGACGGTCGACGCCAAGCTGCTGGACACCCCGGAACTGAAGCGCCAGACGCTGGATTCATTGCTGCGCGACCGGGTCCTGCGCACGGCGTCGATGCAGCTGCAACTGACGCCCGAGAACCAGCGCGTGCTAAGGCTGTTCCGCAGCGATCCGTCGCTGGCCGAACTGCGCAATGCCGACGGCACCGTCAACCAGGCGCTGCTGACTGCGCAAGGCATGAATTCGGCGATATTCCTGGAGCGCTTGCGCGCCGACTATGCGGCCAACCAGGTGCTCGGGGGCGTCGTCGGCTCGGCTCTCGTGGGTCCGGCGGTGGCTGGCCAGGCGCTGGATGCGCTGTTCCAGCGGCGCGTCGTCGACCTGCAGTTCTTTCCCGCTGCGGTGCTGCGCGCCAAGGTCAGCCCGACGGACGCTGATCTCGAGGCCCATTTCAAGGCCAACGAGGCGAAGTTCCGAGCCCCCGAGCAGGCGGCGATCGAGTACGTCGTGCTTGACCTGGATGCCCTGGGCCGCGACCTCGCCGTACCCGAGGACGAACTGCGCAAGTACTACACCGAGAACATCAGCCGCTTCAGCGTCGCCGAGGAACGCCGCGCGAGCCACATCCTGGTCAAGACCGACGCCTCACAGCCTGCAGGCGAGAAGCAGAAGGCCAAGGCCCGCGCCGAGGCACTGCTGGCCGAGGTGCGCAAGAACCCGGCCGCGTTTGCCGACCTCGCCCGCAAGAACTCCGAGGACCCCGGCTCCGGCGCCCAGGGCGGCGACCTCGACTTCTTTGGCCGCAACGCGATGGTCAAGCCCTTCGAGGACGCCGTCTTCGCGATGAAGCAAGGCGAAATCAGCAACCTGGTCGAAAGCGAGTTCGGGTTCCACATCATCCAGCTCACCGGCATCCGCGGTGGCGACAAGAAGGCGTTCGAGGCCGTGCGGGCCGAGATCGAAGCCGACGTCCGCAAGAGCCTGGCGCAGCGCAAGTTCGCCGAAGCGGCCGAACAGTTCACCAACACGGTCTACGAGCAAAGCGACAGCCTGCAGCCTGTGGTCGACAAGCTCAAGCTCGCCAAGCGGACCGCGACCGTCACCCGCACCCCGGCGGCCGGAGCCACCGGACCGCTGGCATCGCCCAAGCTGCTGGAGGCGGTGTTTGGCAACGATGCGGTGGCCAACAAGCGCAACACCGACGCAGTCGAGACCGCGCCGAACCAGCTCGTGTCGGCCCGCGTCGTGACGCACCAGCCGGCTCGCACGCGCCCGCTGGACGAGGTCCGCGACGCGGTCCGCGAGGCCGTCGTCGTGCAGCAGGCCGCGGCATTGGCGCGCAAGGAGGGCGAAGCGCGCAAGGCGGCAATCCTCGGCAAGCCCGACGAGGCACTGGAAACCACGCTGACCTTGTCGCGCGCGCGCAGCGAGGGAATCCCGCGTCCGGTGCTCGACGCCGTGCTCAAGGCCGACCCGGCCAAGCTTCCGGTCGTGACCGGGGTCGACATGGGCGACCTCGGCTACATCCTGGTGCGCATCAAGCAGGTGCTGCCGCGCGAGCCGCAGCCCGGCGGCGAAGCGCCCATCGTGGCCCAGTTCGGCCAGGCCTTTGCCAACGCCGAAGCAGAAGCCTACCTGGAGGCCTTGAAGCGACGCCTCAAGGCCGAGGTGCGCGACCGCACCGTCGCGTCTGCGCTGGCCGCGGCATCGGCGCCGACACGCTGACGTCGCCCGCTCCAGCGCCAGCGCGCCCGGCCGCGCCACCGAGCCGGCCGCTATACTTGCGAGTTGTTCTGCAGCGGTGGCTGTAGCTCAGTTGGTAGAGTCCAGGATTGTGATTCCTGTCGTCGTGGGTTCGAGTCCCATCAGCCACCCCAAGTAACACCGGGCCCAGCCCACGCAACGGCCCCTCATCGCAAGGTGAGGGGCCGTTGTCGTTGGGGCACGATGCGCAGTGAATGTTCTGGCTTGTCGTGGTGGTCGACGAGTCGAAACGACTGCAATCGAATGGGGCTTTCGCCATCAGCCCGGGTTCAGAGGACACCGTGTCGAGGCGTTCGAGGGTGGTCCATATGGAGGGTTGGCTGCGCAGACTCATGCCCGGCCGGCGTGCGATCCGGGTCTTGCTCGGATGCAGGCCGCGGGCATGCCTGCCATCGGTTCACTCGGCCTTGATTCCCGCGCGCTCGACCACGCCGCGCCAGAAGATCGTCTCCTCGCGGACTCTCCGCTGCATGTCGGCCGCGCTGCCGGCCTGAATCAAGGCGCCGGCAGCCTCGCGCTTCTCGCGCAGAGCGGGTTGCGCGGCGGCCGCCTGCAGCGCTGCATTGAGGCGTTGCACCACGTCGGATGGAGTGCCCTTCGGCGCGATGAGGCCGGCCCAGACACCGTACTCGATGCCGGGATGGCCGCTTTCGGTCAGGGTCGGCACCTGGGGCATCAGCGGCAGCCGTCGTGTGCCGGTGACGGCCAGAGCGATGAGTTGTCCGCTGCGAACGAAGCCGGCCGAGTCGACGACGCCGGTGATGGCCACCGGCACGTCGCCCGCGACGGCTGCGGTGACGGCCTGGCTGCCGGGGAAGGGCACATGGTTCATCTTCACCCCGGCCTTGTCCAGCAACAGCGACATGAAAATGTGGCCCGGCGAACCGTTGCCGTGGCTGGCCCAGTTCATCGGCTGGGTGGACGCGCGTGCCTTGGCCACCAGATCGGCCACGGTCCGGATGCCGCTGCCTGGGTGTGCCACCAGCAACTGCGCGCCTACGGACCAGATCCCCACGTGGGCGAAGTCTTCGGCAGGGTCGTAGTCGATCTGTCTGACCAGCGTGGGCGCCACCGTCATCTGGTTCCAGAACACGCTGCCCAGGGTGTAGCCGTCGGGCGCGGCCCTGCGCAGTTCGCGCATCATCAGCGCGCCGCCGCCGCCGGGCTTGTTCTCGACCACGATGGTCTGCTTCAACTCTGCCGACAAGGCTTCGGCGAGCTGGCGGCTGGCGATATCGGGCGAGTAGCCGGCCGGCTGACCGACCAGAAGGCGGATGGGCCGGGCGTCGGGCCAGGACACAGATTGGGCGCGCAGCAGTGCCGGTGCCAGGCCAGCAAGGCAGAAGAGACGTCGCTTCATGGGGTGAGTCGCCGGTTGGGATGATGGGTGAAACGGTAGGGCGCGGTCCGGCGACTGCCAAGGTGCGACCGGCTGGACAGGGCTGAAACTCCTGGTTCACACTCGACGAATGGATCGTCTACGCTCACTGCAGTACTTCATCGAAACGGCCCGTGCGGGCAGCCTCTCGGGTGCTGCGCGCGCTTTGGTGGTGTCGGTGCCCGCTGTGACCAAGGGCTTGAACCTGCTGGAGCGGGACCTGGGCGTGAAGCTCTTCGAGCGTTCGCCGCGCGGGCTCACCCTCACCGGTGCGGGGGCAGGCTACCTCGATGCGTGCCTGCCGGCGCTGCGGCAACTGGCCGATGCCGATGCGCAGCTGCGTTCCGCGCGGCATGAGGTCGCCGGCAAGGTCGTGGTGGGGGTGCACAACATCGTCGCACGCGAGTTGCTGGCGCCGGCGCTGCCCCGTTTCCACGCTCTGTACCCCCGCATCGAGCTCGACCTCCGCGACTTCGACACCTTCAGCGGCGAACGCGCCAAGGGCGTGGACGTGTACCTCACGATGGGCTGGGGCGAGCCACCCGACCTGGTGCACAAGCGCGTCGCGGCGAGCGCGTTCTGGGTGGTGGCCACCCCCGACTACCTGGCCCGGCACGGAACGCCCAGGCATCCGACCGACTTGCAGCAGCATCAGTGCCTGCTGTTGCGCAACACCTCCGGCAAGGTCATGGACCTGTGGCCGTTCCGCAAGGCGCAGGATCAGGTGCAGGTGGCAGTGAGCGGGTGGCTCACCGTGTCGAACCCTCACCGCGAAACCTACATCGACGCCTTGCTCGGCGGACTGGGCCTGGCCCGAACGGCCGATTGGAACTTGACCGAGCAGGTCGGCAGAGGGGAGTTGGTGCGCGTGCTGGCCGACTGGGAGTCCACCGAGGCGCCCCCGCTGTGCGTGTCCCATCCGCCGGGAGCCACCCGGCTGCCACGGGTGCGGGCGGTGGTCGACTTCGCGACCTCGTTGTTGGCACAGGTGGACGAGCACCGCGGACTGGAGGTCAGCGCCAGCCCCGCTCCGGTGTGGCTGCGCGGGACCCACCAGCGTGCATCGGCCTGGCTGCGGCGTTGACCGGTCGAGTCAGTCGGAAGCTGCCATCATCCGACCTCATCGAACGTTCGGCATGGGCACACCGCCCATGGGATTGCGCGCCGTCCAGCGGTGCAGGGGCGAATCAGGCGTGAGCCCGTGCAGGTGCGGGGCCTTCTGCGGCGAGAGGTCGGCAAACAGCTCCCGCATCCAGTCGATGAACACGCGCACGCGCGGCACGCGCCGCGCGTTTGCGGGGTACACCAGATTCAGGCTGGCTGCCACGCTGTACCACTCGGGCAGCACGCGCACCAGATCGCCCCGCGAGACACTGTCTTGTAGCGTCATGAACGGCAGGCGCACCAAGCCATGGCCTGCCAACGCGGCAGCGCGGCAGGCCGGGCCGTCGTTGAAGGCCGGGCGGGGCTGTACCTCGACGGTGCACGATCGCGCTTGACTGGCAAAGCGCCATTGCGTGATCGGCTGCCCCCCAGGGGCCACGATGCAGATGCAGCGGTGCCGCAGCAGTTCCTCGGGTGAACGTGGCACACCGTGCCGCTCAAGGTAGGCCGGCGCGGCGCACACCCATTGCGGGTTGTGCGCCAGCGGCAGCACGACCAGGTTGGACGAGGGGCCCGTGCTCGCCTGAGAAAGTTCGGGGTCTCCCAGGATCAGGGCGATGTCGGCACCCGCGGCTTCCAGACCCGGGTAGCCTTCGTAGAACACCAACTGCACCTCCAGCCGCGGGTGACGGTCGAGCAGCCCCGGCAGAGCGGCAGCAACGCGGGCTCGACCAGGCATGGGATGCATCAGCACGCGCAATACGCCATGCACCTCGCGCCGTGCTTCACTGGCCTGGGTCTGCGCCTGCTCCAGCAGCGTCAGGGCTTCACGGCAGCGTGCAAGAAACAGGCGGCCGTCGCCGGTGAGCGTGATGCCGCGCGTGGAGCGCAGGAACAGGGGGACGCCCAACTCCAGCTCCAGCAGCGCCACCGCCTTGCTGACGGCCGAGCCAGTGAGCCCCAGGGCGTCTCCGGCGGCGACGAAGCTGCCGCGTTCGGCGGCCAGGACGAAGGCAGGCAGGTGACGCAGGTGCTGCATGGTTGGGCGCGAGGTTGGTCGCGAAGAATTTTCGCGATCATCGCTCGACCGGTTGTCTTGCTGATCTGTCGGTCGGGATCCTAAGCTGCGGTGCATCGACCAGCTCAACCCGAAGGATGCCAACGATGAAACGAAGACAGCTCATGCAGGTGGCGGGTGCCGCGGCCCTGTGGCCGACGTTGTCGCGCGCACAGGATCAGCGCCCCCTGCGGCTGCTGGTCCCCACGACCCCCGGCTCGGTCCCCGACATCGCGAACCGCGAACTCGGGCGACGGCTGCAGGCCGAGTTGGGGCAGACCGTGGTGGTGGAAAACAAGCCTGGTGGAGCTGGCGCCGTGATGGTGACCGAGCTCAAGCGTGCCGCGCCCGATGGCCACACGCTGGCGGCCGGCTTTCTCAGCACGCTGAGCGTGACCCCCAGCCTGTTCAAGCCCCAGCCTTACCATCCGATCGACGACTTCAGCCACTTGGGCATCTGGTGCCATGGCTACTTCGTGCTGGCTGTGCCGGCGTCATCGCCATGGCGGACGGTGGCTGACCTCCTGGCCGCCGCGCGAACATCCCAGGGGCCATTGCACTTCGGCACTGCCGGCAATGCCACACCGGGACATTTGTTCGTCACGCAGTGGAGCCATGCGGCAGGCGTGAAGTTCAGTCACGTTCCCTTCAAGGGCAGCGCCGACGTCGTGCTGTCCGGCGTGCGGGGCGATGTGCCGATGATCACCGACGGCACACAACTGGTGTTGCCGCAGGTGGCCGCCGGCAAGCTGCGTGTTTTGGCAGTGTTTGCGCCGCAGCGGCTGTCGGTGCTGCCCGACACGCCCACGATGACAGAAGCCGGGTTCGCCGGGATCGATCACCCGGTTTGGCATGGGCTCTTCGCGCCGGCGGGCTTGCCAACCAGCGTGTCGTCACGCCTGCAGGCTGCCCTGGTGAAGGTGACGCAGCAAGTCGACTTTCAGAAGTGGAACGAGGATGCCGGCCGCTTCGTCGAGTGGCGAAGCGGCGAGCAGATGCGCGGCCAGGTTGCACGGGAGTTCGCCTTCTGGGCTCGCGAAATCCAGCGCGCGGGCATCAGCACGGCGTGATCCGGGCCAACAGGAAGGGTTCTACCGTCGGTTCAAGGTTGCTGTATCCGGCCGGTACCTGCACGATCGGCTCCGCCTGGCTAGGCTTGCATCATGCGCGTTCTCTTCCATGCCCCGCCGCTGACCGGCCATACCTTGCCCATGGTGCCCCTGGCCCGCGCGCTGCAGGCACATGGCCACGCGGTGGCTTGGGCGGCGGCGGGTGACGCGCTGGAGCTGCTGCAGCGACGGGGCTTCGAGGTCCATGTCGCAGGGCCCGACCGGGCCTGGGCGATGACCGAACTGGCCCGGCAGTGGCCGGAGCGGTCGTCCATGGACACCATGCAGGTGGTGGCCGAACTCGGCCCCCGCCTGTTCGCCGACGTGTATGCCCCTGCCACGTTGCCGTCGCTGATGGAGCTGCTGGACGCATGGCGCCCCGACCTGTTGGTGCACGACGTGATGGCCCATGCGGCACCGCTGGCGGCTGCTTTGCGGGGCGTGCGATCGGTGTCTCACGGCTTCGGTCTGCCCCGGCCGCAGCTGTCCATCAGCGGCGCCGAAGCGCGCATGCGTCCGCATTGGCACGCGCGAGGTCTGGACATGCCGCCAGACTGCGGCAACCACCGCGGGGGCCACGTCGACATCTGTCCACCGTCGATGCGGCTTGATGAACCCGTGCCGGCTGGCCCACGTTGGGTGCTGTCGCCGACCTCGGGCGTGAAGCGCCGCCATGGGGCCCGGCAGGGCGTGCTGGCCAGCTTCGGCACGGTGCACCACCATCAAGCCACGTTCGACCGGCTGTTGGCTGTTCTGATGTGGGGGCCCTGGCCCGTGCGCGCTGCCCTGGGCAAACCGCCGGACCCGGGGCAAGCCTGGCCATCGCATGTGCATGCAGCCGCCTGGCTGGACCTGCCCGCCGAGTGGGCGGTGTGCCGCGTGGGGGCCTGCCACGGCGGTGCCGGCACGATGCTGGGTGCGTTGGCGCAGGGCGTGCCGCTGCTGCTGCTGCCGGTGGCGGCCGATCAGTTCCGCAACGCCCGCGCCCTGCAAGCTGTCGGGGCCGGCATCTCGCTGCAGGGTGATGCGCAGACGGAATCCCAGATGCGCCACGCGCTGGAGCGGCTGCACGACGAGCCGGCCTTCACCGATGCCGCCCTGCGCATGGCCGACGAGTTGGCCGCCATGCGCCAGGCCGAAGACGTGGCCAGGGCCCTGCTGCGCTGAGCATGGAAGTCGGTACCGCCCTCGCGCATCTGGCCCTGGGTTTGCAGGTCGCGCTGAGCTGGCAGAACCTGGCTGCGGCGCTGGCCGGCGCCACGTTGGGTACGCTGATCGGTGTGCTGCCGGGGCTGGGGCCGGTGGCCACCATGGCCATGCTGCTGCCCTCGGTCTACGCGATGGATGCGACCGCCGCGCTCATCATGCTGGCGGGCATCTTCTACGGCGCCCAATATGGGGGCTCGACCACGTCCATCCTGCTCAACGTGCCGGGCGAGGCCTCGTCGGTGATGACGGCTGTGGACGGCCACGCTATGGCCCGCCAGGGGCGCGCAGGCGTGGCGCTGGCAGTGGCGGCGCTCGGCTCCTTTGTTGCGGGCACGGTGGGCACGGCCGTGGTGGCCCTGCTGGCCGCACCCTTGTCGGCCGTGGCGCTGACCTTCGGGCCGCGCGAGAACTTCGCCCTGCTGCTGTTCGGGCTGGTGAGCAGTGTGGTGTTGGTGCGTGGTTCGCTGCTCAAAGGCGGCATCATGCTGCTGGGCATGCTGCTCGGGCAAGTCAACACCGACCGCATTTCAGGCGTGGCGCGCTACAGCATGGGCTGGGTGGAGCTGACCGACGGCATCGGTGTCGTGGTGGTGGCGATGGGTGTGTTCGGCATCGCCGAACTGGTGTTGTCGGTGGGTCATGCGGGCAGCACAAGGCCGCCCAGCGTGCATCCGGCCGCAGCGGTCTGGCCTACGCGGCAGGACTGGGCCCAGGCCTGGCCGGCAGTGTTGCGCGGCACGATGGTGGGCACGCTGCTGGGTCTGAAACCCGGCAGCGGGCCAGTGATGGCGTCGTTCATGGCCTATGCGCTGGAAAAGAAGTGCGCCGGTGTGCGGGGCGAACCTGCCATGGGAAACGGCAACCTGCGCGGCGTGGCGGCGCCGGAAGCGGCCAACAACGCCGCGGCGCAAGTCTCCTTCATCCCGATGCTCACGCTGGGCATTCCGACCGGGCCGGTGATGGCCATGCTGGTGGCCGCGTTGATGATCAAGGGCATTGCTCCGGGGCCGCAGGTGATGACCGGCAACCCCGAACTGTTCTGGGGACTGATCGCCTCGATGTGGGTGGGCAATCTGATGCTGCTGGTGTTGAACCTGCCTCTGGTGGGGCTGTGGGCCAGCCTGCTGCGGGTGCCGTACCGGCTGCTCTACCCGGCGATCTTGGCTTTCAGCAGCATCGGGCTGTACTCGGTCAACAACATGGGCTTCGAGGTGGTGCTGGGCGCGTTGTTCGGACTGCTGGGCGTGGTGCTGCGCAGGCTGGGCAACGACATGGCACCGCTGGTCCTGGGCTTTGTCCTGGGCGTGCCCATCGAGGAGAACCTGCGCCGATCACTGCTGCTGTCCCACGGTGACTGGAGCACGTTGTGGAGCCGGCCGCTGGCGGCCATCCTGCTCGTCACGACCTTGGCGCTGGTGGTGGGTGTCGCGTGGTCCAGGGCCCGTGGCGCCAGAGCAGGTCCGCAAGCTCGACGCCATTGAGCCGCGCCACTGGAAACGACGGCGTCGTCTGCGGTCTGTGCGGCGTCCGCGTCACCGCAGGTTGGCGACCCAGTTCTCCAGCAGCAGACCTGGCACGCGCTGAAATTCGCCGAGGTTGTTCGTCACCAGCGTCAGTCCCTCGCTGCGCGCATGAGCGGCGATATGCAGGTCGTTCACGCCGATTGTCCGGCCCACCTTCTCGAGTGCGCTGCGGATGGCGCCATAGTGCTGCGAGGCCTTGGCGGTGTAGGGCAGCACGTCGAGCAGGCTGGCGAATTCCTCGATTACTGCCAGGTTCTGCGCGACCTTGGCACTTCTCTCGGCGCCATGGAAAAGCTCGCTCAGGGTGATGGCGGAAATCGCCATGCGGCCGGCGTTCTCGTTGAAGACGCCCATCACCTCGATCGGCCGCCGCTTGATGACATAGATGACGATGTTGGTGTCGAGCAGGTACTTCAACATCGCGCACGTCCAGTCAGAGCGCTTCGCGTTCGGGCTGTTGCTGCGAGGCGCGCTCGACCATGAAATCGTCGGATGCCGTGGGCCCGTTCAGGAAGAACTCGTCCCAGGTGTGGCCTACCGGGGAGATGATGCGGTCAACACCTCGGGCTCGCACCTGAACCTTCTTCACGCCTTCGGGCAGGCGCACATCGGCGGGCAGGCGCACGGCCTGCGAGCGGTTGTTGGTGAAGACGGACGTGATGCTCATGGGGGGGCAATGGCTGGGATATGGCGATAGTATATGCCACCCATGCATCTGCCAAGCAATGAGGCGGCATGTTGGCGGGACGCAGTAGGTAGTTGCATGTGCGAGGGCCTTGCAATCGGCAGTGGGCGCCGCAGAATGCCACTGTTCGCGGTCTCATGACGGCCCACACGGGTTGGGGGAACGGAAAGGGGAGCAGCGCATACTGTCTCCTGAGTTTCTCCAATGAAATCAAGAGCTTAGGTCGCCATTTTGTATCCCATCAGCCACCCCATCTGACTCCGGGCACCGCCCTCCAGCGGCCCCTCATCGCAAGGTGAGGGGCCGTTGTCGTTGGTGCGTTGGGTCGAGGTCATCCGCTCGGAGGGCCGTGGCCTGCAGCAAGCGTTGCCGACTCGGCAACGCTGAACCTGGCACCGGGGTCGGGCCGCAGGACGGCAGACAGGAGCCGTTGCGTGTACGGGTGCTGCGGACACTCGGTCACGGCCAGCGTGGGTCCCTCTTCGACCAGCTCGCCACGGTGCATCACGGCCACGCGATCGCAGAAGTAGCGGATGACGGCGATGTCGTGGCTGATGAAGACGAAGCTCAGGTTCAGCCGCTGGCGCAGCTCGAGCATCAGGTCCAGCACCTGCGCCCGAAGGCTCACGTCCAGTGCCGATGTGGCCTCGTCGGCAAGGATCAGCCTGGGGTTCAGGGCCAAGGCCCGCGCGATGCCGATGCGCTGACGCTGCCCGCCCGAAAACGCGTGCGGATAACGCTCGGCCGCGCTCGCCTGCAGGCCCACCTGCTCCAGCAGTTCGGCCACCCGCCGATCCAACGCGGCGCCACTCAGCACGCGGTTCACGCGCAGCGGCTCGGCGACGATCTGGCCCACGGTCATGCGGGGGTTGAGCGACGAATACGGGTCCTGGAACACGATGCGCATCTCCCGCCAGGCGTGGCGCATGGCGGCCTTGTCGAGACTGCGCAGCGGCACGCGCGTGCCGTCTCGCTGCAGCCAGAGGATCTCGCCCTCGTCGGGCTCGATCAGCCGCAGCATCGCCCGGCCGAGCGTTGTCTTGCCCGAGCCCGACTCGCCGACGATGCCCAGGGTCTGACCTTCGTACAGCGTCAGGTTCACGCGGTTGACAGCGCGGTGCTCCGTCACCTCGCGCTTGAACCAGTGCGTGCGTTCGCTGCGGTAGATCTTGGACAGGCCCTGCACCTGCAAGAGCGGCACGGCGCCCTCCGGCACGGGGCGCGGCGCGGTGGCTGCCTGTTCCAGCTGCAAGACCGAGCCGATGAGCCGGCGGCTGTAGGCGGCCTGCGGGGCCTTGAAGACCTGCTCCACCGGCCCCTTTTCGACGAGCACGCCGTGGTGCATGACCGCCACCTCGTCGGCGATGTGCGCCACCACGCCCATGTCGTGCGTGATGAACAGCACCGCCATGCCGTGGCTTTGCTGCAGTCGGCGCATCAGCGCCAGGATCTCGGCTTGCGTGGTGACGTCCAGCGCAGTCGTCGGCTCGTCGGCGATCAGCACGCGCGGGTTGCAGGCCAGGGCCATGGCGATCATCGCGCGCTGGCGCATGCCGCCGCTGTACTCGAAGGTGTAGCGGTCGATGGCGCGCTCGGGCTCGCGGATCTCGACCTGGCGCAGCAGTTCGATGGCCTGTGCGCGCGCATCCGCCTTGGACAATGGCTGGTGAAGCCGGATCGCCTCGACGATCTGCGCGCCGATGGTGTGCACCGGCGACAGGCTGGTCATCGGCTCCTGGAAGATCATCGCGATCTCGGCACCGCGCAGCCGGCGGATGTCGCGGCCGCGGGCGTCCAGCTTCGCGATGTCGACGGCCTGGCCGTCGGCCCGCTGATAGACGATCTCGCCGCCGTTGATGCGGCCCGGTGCGTCGATCAGCTGCAGGATGGCGCGCGCGCTGACGCTCTTGCCCGAACCCGACTCGCCCACCAGGCACAGCGTGCGGCCGGCATGCAGATCGAAGCTGACGCCGCGCACCACAGGCACCGGCGTGCCGCTGCGCGAGGCAAAACACACCTGCAGATCGCGCACCTGCAGCAGCGGTGGGCCGGCGGCCGGCGCCGATGTCGTGTCGCGATGATCAGGCCCGCGAGCGTGGCATCACGCTCGGCTGAATCCCCTGGGACTATGCTGAGACCGCAACAGAACGACTGCCGCGAGTTCATCGCCCTCGACGGCCTGTGGGCCCACCGTGCCGACCTGGCCGACGAAGGCGAGGCCTTGGGCTGGCACCGCGGCTTCGAGCCCGAGGCCTGGGTGGCGATGCCCGGCAGCGTCAACGAACAGCTGGCCGAGCGCGGCCTTCGCGACCACATCGGCGCCACCTGGCTGATGTGGCGCGGCCAGGTGCCGCGCCGCTGGGCTGGCCGTCGCCTGCGTCTGCACTTCGGCAGCGCCGACCTGCTGGCCGATGTGTGGCTTGACGGCCGGCACCTGGGTCGTGAGGCGGCGCCGTTCCTGCCCTTCGAGCACGTGGCGCCGTTGCAGCCCGGTGCGGCGTTCACGCTGGTCGTGCGGCTCGACGGCCGGCTGCCGGAGCAGCACCCGCTACCGGGCATCCGTGCCGAGGACTACATCGCCGAACGGCGCCCGCGCGACGAGATCTTCCCCGCCGTGCGCTACGACTTCTTTCCGTACCTGGGATTGCATCGCGGCGTGTGCCTGTGTGCCGAGCCGCCGGGCGGCCTGCGTCAGGTTCAAGTGCGCAGCGACTACGAGCCCACGCAACGCAGCGGGCGGCTCGATGTGCAGGTGCAGGCTGGCGCAGCCGCGACGCTGCGGGCACGTGTCTGGTCGGCGCAGGGCGTGATGCTGGCGCAATTCGAAGGTGCAGTCGAGGTCGGCGCCGGGCTGTCGTTCACGTTGGAAGTGACCGAGGCCCGGGCCTGGTCGCCCGAGTCGCCGGTGCTGCACACCTTGGAGCTGTCGATCCACGACGGCCAGACTCTGCTCGACGAGTACCGGCTGCAGGTGGGATTTCGCCGGGTGCAGGTGCAAGGCACGCAACTGCTGCTCAATGGCCTGCCGCTGCTTTTGCGCGGCTTCGGCATGCACGAGGACTTCCCGGTGCTGGGCAAAGGCAGCTGTGCGGCGCTGCGAGTCAAGGACTTCGAGCTGCTGCGCTGGATGGGCGCCAACAGCCTGCGCACCTCGCACTACCCCTACGCGGAGGAAACACTCGACGAGGCCGACCGCCGCGGCGTGCTCGTGATCAGCGAGATCGCTTCCGTCAACCTCGACTTCCGCCGCACGACGGCGGCCACGCTGGCCGATCACCAGGGGCTCGTGCGGCGCCAGATCGCGCGCGACGGCCACCACGCCTGCGTCATCGCCTGGAGCCTGACCAACGAACCCGGCTACCTGGCCGAAGCCGAGTACCAAGAGCGTGCCGGGCCGTACTTCGACGCGCTGTTCGCGCAGGCCCGCGACCTTGATCCCTCAAGGCCCATGACGGCTGCCAACGTCGGCCGCAACGGCCTTGACGACCCGGTGTTCGGCCACTGCGACTTCCTCTCGCTCAACCGCTACCACGGCTGGTACGACATGCCCGGCCAGCTCGGCCGCGCTGCCGCTGCCCTGGCGACCGAGTTGCGCGTGCTGGCCGAGCGTTTTGGCAAGCCGATGCTGCTGACGGAGTTCGGCGCCGACGCCATACCCGGCATGCACGCCAGCGGCGACCAGCTGTTTACCGAGGAGTACCAGGCCGACTTCATCGCCGCCTATTGGCGCGTGCTCAGCGCCGAACCAGCCTGCATCGGCGGCCAGGTCTGGAACTTTGCCGACTTCCGCACCGCGCAGCACCACCGCCGTGTTCAGTTCAACCACAAGGGCGTGTTCACCCGCACGCGCGACCCCAAGATGGCCGCGTGGCGCCTGCGCGCGCTGTGGCGGGGCGACTGAGCCACGCGTGCTCGCCACGTCGAGCATGGCCGTTTCTGAAGCGGACAAGCCGCCTTCGCCCCGCGACGGTCAGGACCCTCGCGATCCTCCTTGGGGTTGGTCGGTCTTGCGAGGGAGTGATGCGCGCATCGCCTCCGCCAGTTCATCATGTCCCCGCGTGGCCAGCATATCGGCGGCGCTCAGCCGGTCGCGCGGTTCCTTGTTCTGGCTGAGTTTGGACTTGCCCACCAGCGACTTGATCGCAATCTCGATGCCGACGATGTTGCGCAGCATCGTGTCGATGTAGTCGGGTGCGGAGTCCGACATCTTCCACGGTTTCGGCTCAGCGGCCTCGTGGTGGCGGGTGAGTCGGGCCACCAGACCGCGCACGAAGCGCTCGTCGTCGCGGACCGTGAGCGTGCCGTGGGCATGCACGACCTCGTAGTTCCAGGTCGGCACCTGGCGGTGCGCCTCGTGCTTGCTGGGGTACCAGTTGGGTGAAACGAAGGCCTCGGCGCCGCGGAACATCACCATCACCGCGGTGCCGCTGGGACAACGCTGCCAGATGTCGTTGGCACGCGCCACGTGGCCGGTGAGCAAGCCCAAGGGGCCAGTGCCAGGGTCGAATTCAAAGGGGATGTGATCGGCGTCGAACCCCGACTCACCCGGCGTCACCAGCGCGCCCAGCGGGTGCTGCCGGATGATGCGATGCAGTGTCGCGGGATCGGTGACGGCGAAGTGGGCGGGGATGTACATTGTCGGTGGCGCGGGGGCGGCGCAGGCCTGAGAGTCCCACATTACCAGATGGCCGATGGACGCCCTGCGCTGGGCGCGCCCGTCCCGACGACGCGCGTGACTTCCCGGCCATGGCCTGGCGGCGGGCCCACCTGGCCGCACGGTGGGAGTCGCAGCCTCGCCACTGCTACGCCGCGCCCGAAGGCGAGCAGGGCTTGCGGCGGGCGCTGGCGGGCGACCTGGCCTGTGCAAAAGGCCTGCACCGGTCGCACAGGCTTTGCGCCATGGCGTGAGCGTCTGTCCCGGCGCACCCTTGTGGAGCCAGCCACCCGGACCGGCGACGCGGCGTGAGGCTTGGCGACGTCACCCGATGGCGCTGCCCGCGTTCAGGTGATGCGGTACAGGTCCAGCAGCACTCGCCGAGCCTCGCGCTGCCCGCAGGCCAGTGCGAGCACCTTGTTCAGGTGTTGCCACGCCGGCGCACCGGTCGTGAAGCGCACGACGGTGCGGAAGAAGTAGGCGTCGCGCGGAACGGGCTCACCGCGTGCCAGACGTTCCATCACGTCCGGCGGGCCGTGGCGCAGGCCATCGCTCTGCACCTCGACGAGCGCGTCGTCGGTGGTGCGGATGACGTAGTGCGCCGCGATCTCGAGCGCGCCGTCGGCTCGAAGCAACTGCCAGTCCACTCCGCCTTCGACGACCGTGCCGTTCAGCTCCGGCCCGGCGGCCGAGCCGCCGACAAGCGTCACGAAACGCCGCTCGCCGTGCTTGGCCAGACCAAGCGTCACGAGGGCGCCGACCTCGCAGCGGATGCGCGTCATCGGCACAAGCGGCGGGGCCGGTGGGAAGTCGGGCAGGGAGGCTGTCATGGCGGCGCTGGATGCCTTCGACGGTCGGCACTGAGGATGAAGCCAATGATGCCGCCACAGGGGCGGTCCCTGGTACGCGTGTCGACGAAGTAGGCGAAGCTCGTGGGTCTGGGGTCCCGGTCCTCCGGAGCTGGCGATACAGTCGGCCCCGCCATGAACGAAGCCCTGCCTCTGCTGAAGCTCTCGGCGGCAATGTCCGGCCCGTCGGACTCCGACCACCCACGGCCGGATCGCCGAATCGAGGGCAACCCCAGGCGCGACACCTGGAACCGGGTCGACGCCGACCTGGGTGGCAGCCGCTTGTATTGCGGGGTCTGGCGGTGCGAGCCCGGACATTGGCGAATCGAGATGGACGCCGGCGAGCACGAGCTGTTCACGGTGCTTGCCGGGCGCTGCCGGATCCACCACCCAGAGGGGTCGTTTGAGGAAGCCGGACCCGGCGAAGCGCTGTTCATTCCGGCGGGATTCAAGGGTTCGTTCGAGGTCTTGGAAGCGGTGACCAAGACCTACGCCATCGTCGCGCCCGCCTCGGCCTGACCGCGCGGGTCAGCGCCGGCTCCTTGGGGACTGGCCTGCCCGGAGGGACTCGAACCCCCGACCTGCTGCTTAGAAGGCAGCTGCTCTATCCGGTTGAGCTACGGGCAGCCGTTTGGCGCGTCCAATTGTCGTCGCTGCCCACGACCGGGGGCTCAGTGGCGTTGGCATCTACCGCAGGCGAACGATACGGCAGACCTCATTCGTCGAGCATGATGCGACCCTGGTGGCCGTTCGACGTGGCCCACGAATACACTTCGATCCATTCCGGCTCCTTGCGCCTGGTGTTGGCGCCAGGCAACCGCCTTCGACGGACTCTCAACCATGCTCGACGGCATCAAGCGTTTGCTCGGCGGCAATGCCGCATCGGCCGCAGCGGCTGAAGAATGGGGCCCGGTCATCCCGTGGGCTGAACAGCGCGGCTGGCTCTGCCGTTCGGTGCCGGGCGAAGGCTTTGTCATCGACGGCAAATTCGATGCCGTGGTCTGGCGCCTGGAGTGGGGGCCGTCGCAACGCAGCTACATCCCGGGCCAGGAACTGCGGCTCCGGATCGAGGCCGGACTGCCCAGTGACCTGCAGGTCGTCGTGATGAACCGCAGCCTGCAGGAGCAGATGGAGCGCGCGGTCTTCGAGCAGTATGTCGAGGGCGTGCAGACCCGCATCGACACCCAGACCCCGCCCGAAATGCGCTGGCTCGTCATGTTCCCCAAGCTCGGGGGCACCGACATGGGCACACTGCGCGAGCGTTACGTCGCGCTGGGCAGCCACAAGGGCTGGATGAAGCATTGGCTTGCGGGTGCACTGGCGGCGAGCCTGACGGGTCATCGCATCGATGCCGAAACCCCGTTGGTGCTGATGACGAGCCGCGGCCGGATCATGCTGAGGACCGCCCTGCTGGACCCGACGGTCGGCGCGGTGTCGGCGGTGCTGCGATTGTTCGAGACCGCCTGGCGCGAGAGCCAGCGCATGGTGGCCGGCGACGCCGACAGCATCAACGCCAGTCAGCCGGCGAGCACCTGGACCGAGGACGGCGGCGATTCCGTCGCCGGGCCTTCGAGCAAGGCCTGAGAGCCGCCGCCCGGCCATCGAAATCGTCCTGAGGGGCGATTTCTTGTTTCTGACCCTCAAGTTCTGCCCGGCGCTGCCGATCTGGACTCCACAGTCCCTGGTTAAGGGGCTCTGAACGAGTCCTCACGCACCGTGGAAACCCTTGCACTGACGCCGAATGCGGCCGAACCCGCGCTCCGGTCGCCCGAAGCGCAGCCCGTGCTTCTGACTGTGGACGACGAGCCTTCGGTGCTGAGCGCACTGCGCAGGCTGTTCCGCCCCCAGGGCTGGAAGACCCTGCAGGCCACGAGCGGCGCCGCGGCGCTGGAGTTGCTGCAGGAGCAACCGGTGGACCTCGTCATCAGCGACATGCGCATGCCTGAAATGGACGGCGCACAGTTGCTGGAACGCGTGCGCAAGGCGCACCCTCACACCATGCGTGTGCTGCTGACCGGCTACGCCGACATCAACGCCACGGTCGCGGCGATCAACCGCGGCGAAATCCACCGCTACATCGCCAAGCCTTGGGACGACCAGGACCTGGTGCTGGTGGTGCGCGACGCCCTGGACCGGCAGGCACTCGAGCGCCAGAACCACGCCCTGCAGTTGCTGACGGAGCAGCAGAACGCGGCCCTGCGCGACGCCAACCAGTCACTCGAGCAGCGCGTGGCCGCGCGAACGGCCGAGCTACAGCAGCTCAACGGCATGCTGGAGACATCCTACGAAGACCTGGACCGGAGCTTCATGCTGGCCGTGAACGTCTTCACCAGCCTGCTGGAGCTTCGCGAGTCGCCCGGCGATGCTTCGACGCGGTCCCAGGGGCACGCCCGACGCGTCGCCGCCCTGGCCCGCGACACTGCTGAACGGCTGGGCATGCGCTCGCACGATGCCCGCGATGTCTATCTGGGTGCTCTGCTGCATGACGTCGGCAAGCTGGCCTTCCCCGATCGCATGCTGTCCAGGCCGGTGTCGGCCTACTCGGTCGACGAGATGGCGCGCTACCGGCAACACCCGCTCGACGGCGAGACCGTCTTGATGCCGCTGACACGGCTGCAGGCCGCGGCGCGGATCGTGCGCCAGCACCACGAACGTCCTGACGGTCAGGGCTTTCCAGACGGGCTGCAGGGCGAGGACATCGTGCTCGGCGCCCGCATCGTCGCCGCCTGCAGCGACCTTGACGGGCTGATGCACGGCACGCAGGCCGAAACCTCCCACCCGCCACAGCGGGCCCGGCAGATCCTGCGCGGCGGCCGCGGCACCCGTTACGACGCGCGCGTGGTCGACGCGTTGATGGCCGTGCTCGAAGCGGCCGATGCCGCGCAGGACCAGGACAAGCTGATCGAAGCGCGCGATCTCCGGCCAGGCATGGTGCTGGCGCGCGACCTGCTGAGCCCGCAAGGTGCCGTCCTGCTGGCCGCCGGACATGTCTTCGATGATCGCCTGGTGCGACAGGTGACGGCCTTCGCGCAACGCCAAAACCTCCGGCTGTCGCTGCATGTGCGCGCCGCGACCCCGACCGAAGGGAGACCCGATTGAGCGATCTTTCCAGCCCTGCCCGCGACCTGCTTGCGGCCAGTGCCGAAGCGGCCGCGCTGCTCGCAGCGATGCCCTTGCCGGCGGCTGTCCACCGCGGCGGCTTGCTGCTTGGCGCCAACGCTGCGCTGGCCAGACTCAGCGGCCACTCCGCACAGGCCTTGCTGCAACTCAGGTTCGAGGAACTGCTGACCGAGTCGCAGCGCAGCGTGTTGGCCGAGGCCTCGCGACAGTGCCTGCAGTTGTTCACCGCACCGCCGGCCATGGACGCGCACGTGAAGCACGTCGATGGCAGCGAGCGACCGGTGGAGCTGCATACCCAACCCTTGGAACTGGGTGGCGAGCCTGCCGTGCTTCTGACCTGCCTGGACCAGAGCGACATCCAGTATGTTCAGAACAGTCTGTTCGGCCTGAGCAACCTGCTGCGCCAGATCATCGACGGCGCGCCGATCGCGTCGATGGTGATCGACAGCAATCACCGCGTCACCCACTGGAACAGCGCTTGCGAGCGGCTCACCGGCCTGTCGCGCCACCAGTTGATCGGCACCACCGAGGCCTGGCGCGCCTTTTTCCCGAAGGCGCGGGCGTTGCCGGCGGACATGATCGTCGACGGCGTGCATCCGCCGTGCCAGGACAACCCGGTGGACGGGCAGCCGCGCAGCAATGCCGGCGGCGGCATCGAGCTGGAGGCCTATTTCGGCGGCTTCGGCAGCGGCGGCGCCTGGCTCTACATCACGGCCGCGCCGCTGCACGACAACGACGGCAAGATCACCGGCGCGGTACAGACCATCCAGGACGTCTCGGAACGCCGCCGCGCCCAGCAGGAACTGCTGAAGCACCGCAACACGCTCGAAGAACTGGTGCAGGTGCGCAGCGCGCAGCTGGCCAGCACGGCGCGTGCGCTGGAGCACTTCGTGCGCAACGCCCCGATCGGCGTGGCCTACACCGAGGGTGGTCGCTTCAAGCGCGTGAATGCCGCCCTGGCCGAGATGTTCGGCCAGCCCGAGGCCGAACTGGAGGGGCAGCCACTGCTGCAGGGCCAGGACGCAGCGGCCACGCTGACCACCGAGGTGGCCGCGCTGGCCGCCGGCGAGCCGCTTCAGCGCGAGCTGTGGCTGACCCGGACCGATGGGCAACGCATCTGGGTGCAGATCGACGCCCATGCCGCCGACAGCGAGGAACAGCTGGACGGGGCCTGGTGGATGATGCAGGACCGCACCGAGATCCGCCACGCCCAGCAGGAATTGCAGCGGCGCTTCGAAGAGTTGCACGCCACCAACCGGCAACTGGAAGAGGCGCAGAACCAGCTGCTGCAGCAAGACAAGATGGCCAGCATCGGCCAGCTGGCTGCGGGCGTCGCACACGAGATCAACAACCCGGTGGGCTTCGTCAGCAGCAACCTCAATTCGCTGCGCCAGTACGCCGGGGAACTGATGGCGCTGGCCAGTGCGTTCGAGGCCGGCGCCAACCGGCCGCAGGACGCGCAGGCCGCCGCCGCGCTGGCCGAGCTGCGTGCCCGCGTCGACCTCGACTACCTGAGCGAAGACGTGCCGCAGCTGCTGGACGAATGCGCCGACGGCCTGGGTCGCGTGAAGAAGATCGTGCAGGATCTGAAGGACTTCTCGCGCGTGGACCAGGCCGACTGGCAGGACGCCGATCTGAACGCCGGGCTCGAATCGACGCTGAACGTGGTGCGACACGAGGTGAAGTACAAGGCCGAGATCACCCGGCAACTCCAGCCGCTGCCGCCGGTTCGCTGCCTGGCCGGGCAACTGAACCAGGTGTTCATGAACCTGATCGTGAACGCCGCGCATGCGATCACGGCACAGGGGCGCATCAGCCTGTCGTCGGGCCAGCAGGGCCCATGGGCCTGGGCACAGGTGGACGACACCGGCTGCGGCATGACACCCGAGGTCATGCGCCGCATCTTCGAGCCCTTCTACACCACCAAGGACGTGGGCAAGGGCACGGGTCTGGGCCTGAGCCTCAGCTTCTCGAACGTGCAGAAGCATGGTGGCGCCATCCATGTGCGCAGCCGGCCCGGGGTGGGCTCGTCGTTCCGGGTCTGGGTCCCGATTGGCGGGCCCGACAGCGCTCCGCCCGAAGGCCCGCCCACGCAATGGCGAGACGCCCCGGCACAAGGAGACCGGCCATGAACGCCGCCGAGGCCCTGAGCGCGGCGCTGGCCGATGCGCTCGAACGCGACGAGTTCAGCCTGGCCTGGCAGCCGCAGATGGACCTGAAAAACGGCGAACTCTGCGGCGTGGAGGTTCTGCTGCGCTGGCACCACCCTGCGCTGGGCAAGGTGGCGCCGGCGATCTTCGTGCCCGTGCTGGAATCCAGCGGCCAGATCGTGCCGGTCGGCCGCTGGGTGCTGACGCAGGCCTGCGCCCAGGCGGTTGCCTGGCGTCGCGCCGGGCTGTCGGCCGCAAGGCAGCTGCGAGTGGGCGTCAACGTCTCGCCGGTGCAACTGGCAGCAAGCGACTTCGCGACCGAAGTGCTGGCCGCCTTGTCCGAGGCCGGTCTGCCCCCCCAGGCACTCGGCATCGAGATCACCGAGTCTGGCCTGCTCAATGATCCGGGTGCCGCCGCAAGCACTCTCCGCCGCCTGCAGATGGCGGGCGTCGAGATCTCGCTCGACGACTTCGGCACCGGCCACAGCAGCCTGGCGCGCTTGCGCGATCTGCCCGTCGATGTGGTCAAGATCGACCGCGCCTTCGTCGACGACATCGGCGCCAGTGCGTCGGTGACACGGGCCATCATCCACCTCTCGCATGGCCTGCACCGGCTCGTGTTGGCTGAAGGCGTGGAAACCGAGGCACAGCTGCAGGCCCTGGTCACCCAAGGCTGCGACCGGCTCCAGGGTCACATCTTCAGCCCGGCCCTGGACACGGAAGCGATGACCGCGCTCCTGGCCGCGAACCCCAGCCTGCTCAAGGAACAGACCTTGAGCGGCCGGCGCCCCCGTACCTTGCTGTTGGTGGACGACGAGCCTCACATCCTGGCCGCGCTGAAGCGCCTGTTCCGACGCGACGGCTATCGCGTGTTCACGGCCGGTTCGGGCAGCGAGGGCCTGGCCATGCTGCGCGAGCACGCAGTGGACGTGATCGTCTCCGACCAGCGCATGCCGGCGATGAGCGGCGTGGACTTCCTGCGGCAGGCCAAGGAGATCTGCCCGCACACGGTGCGCATGACGCTCTCGGGCTATACCGACCTGCAGTCGATCATCGACGCCGTCAACGAAGGCGCGGTCTACAAGTTCCTGACCAAACCCTGGGACGACGAGCGTCTGCGCGAGCACGTGGCCCTGGCCTTCCGGCAGCGCGAACTGGACGATGACAACCAGCGGCTTCTGCGCGAGAACGCGGCCGCCAATGCCGAGCTGGCCCTGGCCAACCAGCGGCTGGAACGCCTCGTGGCCCAGGAACACCAGCGCGCGCTGACGCTGCAGGACGCCGCTGGCGCCGCGCACGACCTTCTGGGCGGCCTGCCGCTGGCGGTGTTCGGCTTCGACAGCGAAGCCCGGCTGGCCTACGTGAACGCCCGCGCCCTGGCCGACTGGCCCCAATGGGCCGCAGACCTGGGCGATTCGCCCGCCCCCGAACTGGCCAGCCTGCTGCTGCGTCCAGACGGGCAGACGCTGACCGAACGCAAGGCCAGCCTGGGCGGACGCCCGGTGCGCATGTGGTTGGCCCGCATGGCCCTGCCCGGAAGCGCCAGCGGCCAGTTGCTGGCCGTTCTACCCCTGGATGAACTGATCGCCTGATGAGCCCGAACACCTTTGCCGCGCCGCTGGACACGGCGCGCCCTTTGCACCTCTCGTCCTTCGACCCGGCCAGCCTGGCCAGGCGCATTCTGGAACTGCCGCCTCTGCCCACCGCGCTGGCTGAAGCGATGCGCGTGCTGTCCCACGACGAGCTTCCCGCACAGCACTGCGTGCGCGCCATCGAACGCGAACCTGCGCTCGCCCTGCGGGTGGTGCAGCTGGCGAACTCGGGCTTCTATGCCAGCCCCTCTCGCGTCGGCTCGCTGGGCGATGCGGTGCGGCTGCTGGGCTTGCGTGCGGTGGCGGCCGTGTTGGCGGCGGTGTCGATCAAGCAGATGATGGGTCGGCTCCCGGGGTCCCTGCATGAGCAGGACCGACGCTGGCACCACGCACTGGCCACCGGCTGCGGCGCCCGCGAACTCGCCCGTGAACGCGGCCTGGACGCCGAAGAAGCCTTCGTGGCCGGCCTGCTGCACGACGTCGGCGCCTGGCTTCTGGCCGCCTTCGCGCCGGAACAACTGCCTTTGGTGCAGTCCTTGCAGGACGTCGAGAAGCTGGACCTGTGCAGCGCCGAAAGGCGGGTGCTCGGGGTCAGTCATGAAGACATCGGTGCCCAGGTGGCGCACCTCTGGCGCTTTCCCTCTGGCATTGCCGCCGCCATCAGCCATCACCGCCAGCCGAGGAGCGAGGCCGAAGGAGGGACTGAACTCGAGAGGCTCGTGCATGTCGCCGAGGCCCTGGTCGAAACCATGGAACACACAGCGGGTGAGTCGGCCCCGGTGACGCAGGCGCCCTTGCAACCCGAGGTGTGGCAGGCGCTCAACCTGGACCATGCGCTGCTGGACCGTGTATGCGAACGAACGCGGGCCGCCCTGGCCAGCCTGGAATACGCGTGAACGCAGGCAGCTCCGTGAGGTCTGCGCCTGACCCCTTGGGCCTGGCCACAGGCGACCGGCCGGGCACCGGTATCGACGGCACGCGGCTGATGCTCGTGGACGACGAACCGCAGGTTCTGCGCGCCCTGCAACGCAGCTTGCGCCGGGCCTTCGGTCCGGGTCTCGTGGTGTGCGCCTGCCAAGAGCCCGTCCAGGCGCTGCAGCTCCTGGCCCGAACGCGCTTCGATGCGGTGCTCAGCGACATCGGCATGCCCGGACTGGACGGCATGAGCCTGCTGCGCCGCTGTGCTGAACTGCAGCCGGAGTGCGTGCGCATGATCCTGAGCGGGCAAGCCGACTTCGCGCTCGCCCAGCGGGCCATGAACGAGCTCGGTGTGGTGCGCTACCTCAGCAAGCCCTGGGACGACGACGCGCTGCAAAGGGGCGTGTCCGGTGCCTTGCTGGAGGGCCTGGCGCGGCGACGCGAACGCGACCAGGCCCTGGCCTGGGCAGTGGAGCATGACCGGGTCAGCCCGCAGACCCTTGAAGCGCGGCGGCTGGAGGCGCTGGAGCCGGGGCTGACCCAGGTGACCTGGGAGCCCGACGGCAGCATCCGCATGCCGCCTCTGGAGCTTTGCGGCTGAGGGCCCTGCGCTTCGCCGGCCCGGGGGTGCTCAGGCCCGCGTCGGGACCGGGGCCCACTTGCCGAGTTCGAGCTTGGCGATCGCGTTGCGGTGGACCTCGTCGGGGCCGTCGGCGAAGCGCAGCGTGCGGCTGATCGTGTAGAAGTACGCCAGCGGGAAGTCCTCGCTCATGCCGGCGCCACCGTGCACCTGCATCGCCCAGTCGATGACCTGGCAGGCCATGTTCGGGGCCACGACCTTGATCATCGCGATCTCGGCCTTGGCGCTCTTGTTGCCGGCCACGTCCATCATCCAGGCCGCCTTCAGCGTCAGCAACCGGGCCTGGTCGATCAGGCAGCGGGCTTCGGCAATGCGCTCCTGCGTCACGGTCTGCTGGGCGATCGTCTTGCCGAAGGCCACACGCTGGGTCGCTCGTTCGCACATCAGTTTCAAGGCCCGTTCGGCCAGGCCGATCAGCCGCATGCAGTGGTGGATGCGGCCGGGCCCAAGGCGGCCTTGTGCAATCTCGAAGCCGCGGCCCTCACCGAGCAGGATGTTGCTGGCCGGCACGCGCACGTCCTTGAAGTCGACCTCCATGTGGCCGTGCGGAGCATCGTCGTAACCGAACACCGTCAGCGGGCGCAGCACCTCGATGCCCGGTGCGTCGCGCGGGACCAGGATCATCGACTGCTGCGAATGGCGCGGCGCCGTCGGATCGGTCTTGCCCATGAAGATGAAGACCGCGCAGCGCGGGTCGCCGGCGCCGCTGGTCCACCACTTGCGGCCGTTGATGACGTAGTCGTCACGCCCGCCCGAGGTGTCGCGTTCGATGCGGGCCTCGATGTTGGTGGCGTCCGACGACGCGACGCCGGGCTCCGTCATCGCAAAGGCGCTGCGGATCTCGCCGGCCAGCAGCGGCTCGAGCCAGCGCCTCTTGTGCTCGGGCGAACCGTAGCGCACCAGCACCTCCATGTTGCCGGTGTCGGGTGCGGAGCAGTTGAAGACCTCGCTCGCCCAGGGCACGGCGCCCATGACTTCGGCCAGCGGCGCGTACTCCTGGTTGCTAAGGCCCGCGCCGAGTTCGCTGTCGGGCAGGAACAGGTTCCATAGTCCGGCAGCGCGAGCCTTGGGCTTGAGCGCCTCGAGCGTCTGCAGCGGCGTCCAGCGCTTGCCTGCGCGGGTGTTGGCCTCGATCTCGGCAAAGTAGGCGGCTTCGGCCGGATACACGTGCTCGGCCATGAAGGCCGCGACACGGCCCTGCAGTTCCTGGGTGCGCGGCGAATAGCTGAAGTCCATGAAAGGGGTCCGTTGGGTTGTGGTGCGATGGAGAAGGGTCGACCGCTTCAGGCCTGCTGCGCGGCGCGCCAGGCCATCTGCGCCAAGGGCCGCGCCGCCGCGCCGGATGCGCGGGCCTGCTCGCTGGATGCTGTGCCATCGACGACGCGCCGGGCGATGCCTTGCATGATCGACGCCAGCCGGAACATGTTGTAGGCGAGGTAGAAGTTCCAGTCGGACATCACCGCATCCGCCTCGAAACGGCCGCCGCTGCGGGCGCAATAGCGCTCGACGTAGCGCTGCTCGTCCGGGATGCCGAGTGCCACATGGTCCAGCCCGGCAATGCCGCGGAAGGTGCCCGGCGGGATGTGCCAGCTCATGCAGTGGTAGCTGAAGTCCGCCAGCGGGTGACCCAGTGTGGACAGCTCCCAGTCGAGCACCGCCCGTACCTGGGGCGCGACCGGGTCGAAGATCAGGTTGTCGAGCCGGTAGTCGCCATGCACGATGGAAACAAAGCGCTCATCCCGGGCGCTCGCGGGCAGCCGTTCGGGCAGCCAGCGCATCAGGTGATCCATTTCCGGGATCGGCTCGGTGGCGGCCGCGAGGTACTGCTTGCTCCAGCGCGCGATCTGTCGCTCGAAGTAGCTGCCCGGCCGGCCGAACTCGGCCAGTCCCACCTCGGCCGGGTCCACGGCATGAAGAGCCGCGATCACCCGGTTCATCTCGTCGTAGATGGCGCCGCGTTCGGCCACTGTCTGGTCGGGCAGGCCTTGCTCCCAGAGCACGCGGCCGTCGACGAAGTCCATCACATAGAAGGCGCGGCCGATCACGGTCTCGTCCTCGCACAAGGTGTGCATCTTGGCCACTGGCACGGCTGACCCGGCGAGCGCCTCCATGACCCGGTACTCGCGCTCGATGGCATGCGCCGAAGGCAGGAGCCTGGCCGCGGGCCCGGGCTTGCTCCTCAGCACGTAGTGGCGCTCAGGCGTGACGAGCTTGTAGGTCGGATTGGACTGCCCGCCCTTGAACTGCTCCACGCGGAGGGGGCCGACAAACCCAGGCAGGTGCCGAAGCAACCAGACCTCGAGAGCGGCGATGTCGAAGGCGTGGCTGGCCGCCATCGATCGGGTGCCGACAAAAGTTGTGTTGGCGGAGCTCATGCGCAGATCGAGTGTGGGGCGCTCACTCGTCGCGCGCCCGGTCCGGGCCGTCTGCGACGGCCAGCAGCTGGTCGCGCGACAGCACCACCAGGCGCGCAGGCTCGACGCGCAGCGCACCTTCGCGCTCGAACTGCTTGAGCTCCTGGTTCACGCGCTGGCGCGAGGCGCCGAGCAGTTGCGCCAGGTCTTCCTGTGCCAGTGCCAGGCCGATCCGGATCTCGTCTCCCATCGCGACGCCATAGCCCTTGGCCAGCAGCAGCAGCTGGCGTGCCAGGCGGGCGCGAAGCGGGCGTGTGTTCAGCTCCTCGAGCTGGTGGAACATCAGCCGCAGCCGCCGGCAGTTCAGCCGCAACAAGGCGTCGTAAAGCTCGGCATGGGCGGCGAGCAGGACATGGAAATCGGCCTTGCGAACGACCAGGAGCGTCGTGGCGCCATGCGCGTCGGCGTCGTGCGTGCGCGGCAGCCCGTCGAAGAGCGCGATGTCCCCGAACCAGGTCCCGGGCTCGGCGTAGGTCAGCGTGACCTGCTTGCCCGACAGCGAAACGGTTCCGATGCGCACCGCGCCTCGTGCCACGCCGCACCACTCCTCGGCTTGTGCGCCACGCGCTGCCAGTGGGGCACCGTCGGCGATGCGGCGAACGCCCGCCACCGCCAGGATGGCCGCGCGCAGGGCAGGGGAGAGCGAGCTGAACCATGCGCCGGACTCGATGTTGTGCTTCTCATCGATGCTAAGCAGGGGGGTCGTCATCGCTTGTCTCTTCAGCGACAGGGTTTTCGGAGCTTGGCATTGTCCGCCGTGGCGCCCGTGGGTCCGGTGTCGGCGACGCGTGAACTCTGACCCCTCCGGGTGTAGGGGTGCGTGCTAGAGTCGTTTCAGTTCGTTGCACAACCGAGTTCGACCTTCACTTGCCACAGCACCTTGGGGCCCGGGCCGGACTCCGATTGCATGATCCCCACGCGCCAGATCCAGCGTTTGCAGAACTGCACAGCCCGATTGCCGAGGCGCGACGTCTGGTTCGCAGGGGTCCTTGTGGCCGTGCTTGCGGGCCTTGCGCCGATGTGGGCTTGGGCCGCCAACCCGGTGCTTGGGCAACTGCTCGACTTCGAGGTGACCGTTCGGGGCGAGCCTGGCGAGGTCACGAATGCCGAGTGCGCCTCTGCCGAGGTGGTCTTTGGCGAGCGTCGGGTGCCCGCCCACGCGGTTCGGGTGCAAGTCGAGCCCACGGGCGTCGACCGGGCCCGGATCCGGGTGCGAAGCACGCTCGTTGTCGACGAGCCGGTGGTCTCCGTCCGCCTGACCACCGGGTGCAACCCACGGGTGGCTCGGCAGTTCGTGCTGCTGACCGATCTGCCGGTCGATCCGGCGGCGGCCAGCGGCTCGGGTGTCCCTTCGGGTTCCGCCGCTGCGGCTTCGGAGCCGCAGCAGGCGGCTCCTGTCGCGACGCCGCCACAGGCCTTGGACCCGGCAGCGGCGCCGACGCGTGATGCCGCCTCGGCGCGCGCGCCGACTGGCGCTGGAGCGCGAACGCTCCCCGAGGGAAGGTCGACCGCCGCGCGGCGCAAGGAACCTCGCCCGGCGACGGTTCGGGCGGCAGCGACGCGCGCGCCCACCCGCGTGGCGAATCCCGCCGCAGCACGTGGTGCTCCAGAGCCGGCGCCGCGGCTGATGCTTGAAGCTGCAGAGCCGCCTTCGGCTGTCGGCGTGGCGACGCCTTCGGCTGCCGAAAGCGCCGTCGTCGAGCAGGCCCTGCTGGCGGTGGCGCAGGCTGCGGAGGCTGCCCGGGCGGCGGCTTCGGCTGCTTCGGCTGCTGCCGCACGGATCCAGTCGCTCGAGTCGACGGTGACTCAGTTGCAGGACGACAAGCAGCGGCAGACGGCGGCGACCGCGGCGATGCGCAGCGAACTGGCGAGCAGCCAGCGCGAGAGCCGCTGGTTCAAGCCCTTGATGTGGGGCAGCCTGGCGTTGACGGTGTTGTCTGGCGCGATCGGCTGGCACCTGGGCGGCGTGCACCGCCGGCGTCAGCTGGAATGGCAGCGCATGGCGTTCGAGCGTGCCGGGAACTCGCGCCACGCCGAGGGCGACGGGCCGATGGCCGGGCAAGGCCGGCCTTCGGGTTTTGGTCGCAGCGCTCACGATGCCGGCGCAGCCTCGAAGTTCGACCGCGATGCTGGCGTCTCGGCGTTTGCCGGTGCACCTGCGCGGCCCCAGACCACACCGGCGCATGCGCGGGCGCGCGATCCAGGTCCAGTGACCCTGCCGGCCGCGGCTGCACGTGGCCGCAGTGCTGCTCCGGCTGTGGTACAGGATTCGGCGTTTGGCCGTGCCACCACGGCGCCCATCCCGTTGGTCACCCAGGAAGTGCCTCCGGCCACGGCCGTGCCGGCCCATCCGGCTCCAGCCGCCAGGCCGCTGGCCGAGCGACCCTCCGAGAGACCATCCGAGCGTACCGAGGTTCTGCCGCCGAGCCTGCGCCTGCCCGAGGCCGAGGCCGCGCAGTCGCGTGATGTCTCCATCGAGGAACTGATCGACCTTGAGCAGCAGGCCGAGTTCTTCATCGTTCTGGGCCAGCAGGATGCCGCCGTCGATTTGCTCGTTGAGCATCTGCGGGAGACTGGCGGGGGCAGCCCATTGCCATACCTGAAGCTGCTGGAAATCCATCGCCGGCGAGGCGAGCAGGCCGCCTACGAGCGCACCCGCAGCCGATTCAACCAGCGCTTCAATGCCTACGCCCCGGAGTGGGGCAGCGATCTCAATGCCGGTCGTGCCCTCGATGCCTACCCGGAGGTCATGCCACGCCTTCAGCAGGTCTGGGGCAAGCCCCTGGACGCCATGGCCGAGCTCGAGGCGCTGCTGTTTCGCAAGAGCCGTGGCGACTTGTTCGAGTTGCCGGCCTACCGGGAAGTGCTGTTTCTCTACGCCCTGGCGCGCGACCTGCTGGATCGTGAGGCCGTGGGCAGCGCCAGTGTCGACCTCCTGCTGCCCATCACCGAAGGTGCTGAATTCAGCCCCACAGCGCCCCAGCCTTACCTGGGCCTGGAAGGCGAGTTGGGGCCCAACAGCGGTTTCGGCCCCGATTCGGGCTTCCGCGACCTTTCAGACCGGCCCACCGCACCGGTGGACTTCGACATCTCGACAGCGGCCCCTGAGGGCGATCGCCGAACGAGCATCTTCGACCCGTTTGACGACAAGCCGGTCACGTCGCGCTACTGAAGCCGCGCCAGCCGCTGCAGCGCCGCGTCGAGCGTGGCTTCCCGCTTGGCAAAGCACAGCCGGATCAGGCCCTGTTCAAAACCGCCTTCGTAGAAGGCTGACAGCGGGATCGCCGCGACGCCACACTCGCGCGTCAGCCAGCGGCAGAAGTCGGTCTCGGGCAGGGTGCTGACGGCCGAGTAGTCGACCAACTGGAAGTAGCTGCCCTGGGTGTGCAAGGCCTTGAGCGGCGTGGCCGCCAGGCCGGCGCGGAAATGGTCGCGTTTGGCCTGGTAGAAGGCCGGCAGGTCGCGGACAGACGCCAGGTTGCCCATGTAGTCCGCCAGTGCATGCTGCATCGGCGTGTTGACGGTGAAGACGTTGAACTGGTGCACCTTGCGGAACTCAGCCGTCATGCCGGCCGGTGCAACCACGTAGCCGACTTTCCAGCCGGTGACGTGGAAGGTCTTGCCGAAGCTCGAGACCACGATGCTGCGTGCCGCAAGGCCCGGGTGGCGAAGCACGCTCTCGTGTCGCGCGCCATCGAAGACCATGTGCTCATAGACCTCGTCGGCCAACAGCCAGATGCCGGTCGGTTCGAGCAGGTCGTGAAGCTGGCGGATTTCCTCGGCGGTCCACGCGGTCGCGCTGGGGTTGTGCGGCGAGTTGATCATCAACAGTCGCGTCCGCGGGCCGATTGCAGCGGCGATCCGCGCGAAGTCGGGTCTGAAGCTGCCAGGCGTCAGCGGGACGCGGACCACCCGGCCGCCGGCAAGCTCGATGTTCGGCGCGTAGCTGTCGTAGCAAGGCTCGAGCACGATCACCTCGTCGCCTGGGTGCACAAGGGCGAGCACGGCCGTCAGGATCGCCTGCGTCGCACCGGCGGTGATGGTGATCTCGGTTCCGGGGTCCGCCTGGTGGTCGTAGAACGCCATCAGCTTGGCCGCGACGGCCTCGCGCAACGCCGGCACACCGGGCATCGGCGGGTACTGGTTGTGACCGGCCCGAAGTGCGCGCTCGACGCAGTCCAGCAATGCCGGGTCGCAGTCGAAGTCCGGGAAGCCCTGGCCCAGGTTGACCGCACCGTGTTCGGCGGCCAGCGCGGACATGACGCTGAAGATCGTGGTGCCGACATGTGGGAGGCGGCTGACGACAGGCAGAGGCAGGGCGTTCATGGGCTGAGAATCTCTGAAGCGACCGAGGCCATCGCCGCGGTCAAGGCCGGATGCTCTCCAACCGCCGGGTGCAGATGCACGTCGAGACCCGGATGCGCCTTGCGCAGGGACTCGACGAGCAGCGGGAGGTCTCGCCGGAGGTGGCCGCCGGTCCCGAGGAACAACGGCAGCACCTCGAGGCGGTCGACACCCGCGTGGATCAGCGCGTCCGCGGCCTCGGCCAGACTGGGGGACATCAGTTCCAGGTAGGCCAGCGACACCGGCAGATCGGGTCGAGTCGCGCGCAGCTTCTCGGCGACGGCCTCGAACGGAGCCGCCCAGCGCGGGTCGCGGGCGCCATGGGCAAAGAGGATCAGGGCACGGTGGGTCATGGTTCCGACGGACGGTCAGCGGTAGCGCACGAGCCAGGCAAAGGCGGCGAGCGAGATGCCCAGGTACAGCAGGCTCGGCGCAGCCGCCGCCAACCAGGGCACCCAACCTTGCAGCATCCCGATGTGGCCGCTGAGCTTGTTCAACAGGATGAAGCTGATCCCCAGCATGATGCCGCCGAAGACCTTCAGGCTGATGCCGCCCGCGCGGGCGTGCAGGTAGGCGAAAGGCAGGGCCAACGCCACCATCACGAGGCAGGCCAGCGGGTACAGGGCCTTGTTCCAGAACCGGATCTGGTGACGTTGCGAGGCCTGGTCCTGGTCACTCAAGTGCTCCGAATACCGCCAGAGTTCGCGGGTCGTCATGGTCGCCAGCGGCAACACCGCGGCGGCCACGACCTCGGCCGTGAGTTGGCTCTTCCAGCGCATCTCCGCAAGCCGCTCGCGCTCCGCGGGCTGGGTTTGTGCGGGTGCGGTCGTGCCAGCCCCAGGCCAGCGCTGGCGCTCGACATCGCGCAGCGTCCAGACCCCCTCGTCGTCGACCGTGGCACTGCGCGCCGAAATCCGCAGGGCCAGGGCGCCGTCGCCATCAAACTCGTAGATGCGCACCGCCTGCAGGCTGCCACTGGCGCTGGCCGCCGCCACATGCACCGAGATGCTGTGTTCGCCCGTGGGCGTGCTCCGCCGTTCCTTCAGCCAGGCGCCAGGCGCTGCCCCCGGTGCGCCGGCGATGCTGAGGCTGTCGTCGAACTGGCCCTGGAGTCGTACACCGGCGCGCTCGCCCGCTGGCGCCAGCCAGTCGCCGATCACGAAGGTGAACGCCGCAAACGCCAGCCCCAGCGTTGCCAACAGGCCCAACGCGCGCCCAGGCCCGAGGCCGCCGGTGCGCAGGATCGTGAACTCGCTGGTTTGGGCCAGCCGCGCGAGCGTGTAGGTCGTGCCGATGAGCACCGCGATCGGCATCAGTTCGTAGAAGAGCCCCGGCAACTCGTACAGCGCCGCCAACGCCGCATGTCCGGCGGTGCGACCCCGTGTGCCGACGTTTCCAAGTTCCTCGACGAAGTCAATGAAGAAGAAAAGCGACAGAAAGGCCAGAGACACGAATGCCACCGAACTCGTGATGTCGCGCCAGAGCAGCCGACGGACCGTCCTCATGCCGTATTCCCGACCATGTCCGGGGGTGAGGTCCCTGCCGGACGTCGTCGTGGCCACCAGGCCACCACCGCGGCATGATCGCGCCACCAGAGCAACGCGACGGCCAGCGCAAACGCGCTGCCGTGCAGCGCGACAAGCGCTGTTGCCATGCCGAGCCGGCCGCTGGCCACCCAGGCTTGGGACAGTCCGACCAGGTTGAAGTAGACCAGGAATGCCAGCAGTGCCAGCAACAGATTCCAGTTGCTGGCACGACGTGGGTTGCTGGCCGACATCGCCAGGCCGAGCAGGAGCAGGTTGCCTGCCGCCAGCAGCATGCCCAGTCGCCAGGTCAGTTCGCCTTGATGGCGGGGCGTTGGCTGCCGGATCAGGTCCAGAGTGGACACGGCCTTGGGCGGCTGAACCTGGGCTGATCGAGCCTGGCGTTGGTTGGCCAGAACCCGATAGTCCTCGAAGCGCGACACGGTGCTTTCGCCGCTGTCCAGATTCACGTCGCTGCGCTGGCCACGCTCCAGCACGAGGAAGGTGTCTCCGGAGCCGGCCTGGGTTTCCAGGCGGCCGCTGCGTGCCGTGGTCACCGACTCGCCGCGGTCGTTCTGAGTCAGGATGAAGACATTGCGGGCACTGGTGGTCTCGGGCGTCTGGGCTTTGCCTGGATCAGACGCTTCGTCCACAGCCGCTGCCGGTGCGACCGCCGACGTCGGCCCACGTTCGACGAAGAACACGCGCCGACCGTCGCGGCTGCTCTGGAACACCCCCGGCGTGACCCGCGAGAGATCGCCCCGTTGCTGATAGCGCTCCTGAAGCTCCGTGCGCGAGCGATTTCCCCACGGCCAGACGAAGAGCAGCAACAACCCGATCACCAACAGCACCGGCCAGGCCATTCGCAGCACCGGACGCACGAAGCGCGACAGACCGACCCCGCTGGCGAACCAGATCGCCATCTCGCTGTCGCGGTACATGCGACCGATCGTGATCACGACCGCGACGAACAGTGAGCACGCCAGGATCGTCGGCAGGTGCCCGAGAGTGACGTAGCCGAGCAGCAGCACCACGTCTTGAGGCGCGATGGAGCCACTTGCCGCCTGGCCGACCGTGCGGATCAGGAAGCTCGTCAGCACGATGGTGAGGATGACCACCAGCGTGGCACCGAAGCCCCGGGCCAGCTCCTTGCGGACGGTGGTGTCGAATAACATGAGAGACTTTTTCCTACGCGGCCACGGGGCCGGATCGAACATGGATTTCAACACGCTCGTCGTGCCCAAGGCCGGCCTCGCCCGCGTCTCCGCGGACACCCTGATGCTGGTGCTGGTGGGCGCCGAACCCAAGGACCATGCCGCAGCGCTGGAAGCGCCGCTGGCCGAAGCCCTGAGCGCCGCGCTGGACGACGGCGAACTTCAAGCCAAGTCCGGGCAGGCCGTGATGCTGCATCGTGTGGTCGGCGTGAAGGCGCGACGCCTGGTGCTGGCCATCGCTGCGGATTCTTCGGCCAAGGCCTGGCGCAAGGCGCTTTCCGCCGGACTGGCCCTCGTCAAGGGTGGTGGCACGAGCAAGCTGGTGGTCGCGGCGGTCGGCGAGATCGCGGCCCAGCCCGCGGCCCAGGCCCTGGCAGCCGCGGTCAGCGAAGCCACCTACCTGTACCGGCACACCAAGCCGAGTGCGCCACCGGCCAGCAAGCTGGCCAGCGTGTCGCTGATCGTCGCCAAGGCCGACGAGGCGGTCGCCAAGGCGGGCCTGGCCCGAGGCATCGCCATCGCCTCTGGCGTCGATCTGGCCCGAGAACTCGCCAACCTGCCGGGCAACCACTGCACACCCGGCACGCTGGCCGCTGCCGCCCAGCACATCGGCAAGGAGCATGGCGTCAAGGTCCAGGTTCTCGAGCGCAAGGACTGCGAGAAGCTCGGCATGGGTTCCTTCCTTGCCGTTGCCCAAGGCTCGGCCGAGCCGTGCAAGTTCATCGTCGCGCAGTATCTGGGCGGCGCCAAGAAGGAGCGCCCCATCGTGCTCGTCGGCAAAGGCATCACCTTTGACACTGGAGGCATCTCACTCAAGCCGGGCGCCGAGATGGACGAGATGAAGTTCGACATGGGCGGTGCCGCCAGCGTGCTCGGTGCGCTCAAGGCCGTGGCGGCGGCCAAGGCCCGGGTCAACCTGGTCGTGCTTGTGCCGGCGACCGAGAACATGCCCGGCGGCCGGGCCGTCAAGCCCGGCGACGTGGTGACGTCGATGTCGGGCAAGACGATCGAGATCCTGAACACCGACGCCGAGGGCCGGCTGATCCTGTGCGACGCCTTGACCTATGCCGAGCGCTTCGAGCCTGCGGCGGTGGTCGATGTCGCGACGCTGACCGGCGCCTGCGTCATTGCGCTGGGGCACCATCGCAGCGGGCTGTTCAGCGCCGACGAAGCGCTGGCCGCCGAACTGCTTGCCGCGGGCGATGCAGCCCTCGACCCCGCCTGGCGCATGCCGCTGGACGACGAGTACGACGAAGGGCTGAAGAGCAACTTCGCCGACATGGGCAACATCGGCGGACGCGCCGGCGGCGCCATCACCGCCGCGATGTTTCTCAAGCGATTCACCGCCAAGCTGCGTTGGGCGCATCTGGACATCGCCGGAACGGCCTGGAAGAGCGGGGCCGCCAAGGGTGCCACCGGCCGCCCGGTGGGCTTGCTGGCCGAGTTCGTGTTCGCCCGGGCGCGCTGATCCGAGGTCATCGTAGAGCCTCGGGTCGGCCATGGCGTCGAACGTCGAGTTCCACACCGGGCTGCCCGACCCGATCGGCTATGCCTGCAGGCTGCTGCGCAAGGCGCAACGTCAGGGGTTGCGGGTGCTTGTCACGGCACCCTCGGCCACGCTGGCGAAGCTGGACCGCGAACTCTGGACATTTGAAGAGCGCGAGTTCGTACCGCACCAGCGCTGGCCAGCGGGTAGCGCCGGGCCGCAGCCCGATGCCGTTCGCATCGGGCGTACGCCCATCTGGTTGGCCGTCAGCGCGCAGGTCCCGACGGCCTGCACCGTGCTGGTGAATCTGGGTGCGGATGTCCCTGCCGAATCCGTGGACTTCGAGCGCGTTGTGGAACTGGTGTCGCACGAAGCCGACGACGCCGCTGCGGGCCGCGAGCGCTGGCGACGGTGGAAGGCGCTCGGTCTGGAACC
>Ga0209985_10000196_pt1 | contig 69759 bp, 65 predicted proteins | sample NOAtaG_FD_187305 | JGI IMG/M metagenome (GOLD analysis project Ga0209985, IMG submission 187305) | Freshwater lake microbial communities from Lake Erie, under a cyanobacterial bloom - NOAA_Erie_Diel6S_1000h metaG (SPAdes) (version 2) | ecosystem: Environmental > Aquatic > Freshwater > Lake ... | reverse complement strand
GCCGCCGTGGCCGCCGCCGTGGCGGCCCCGCTGGTCCTGCCCGGCCTCGCCCGGGCGCAGGCGGCTCCCGCCATCAAGATGATGATCCCGGCCAACCCCGGCGGCGGTTGGGACAGCACCGGCCGCGCCCTGGCCGCGGCCCTGCAGGCGGCCAAGGTCGTGAGTAACGTGCAGTTCGACAACAAGGGCGGTGCGGCCGGCACCATCGGCCTGGCGCAGTTCATCAACGCCGCCAAGGGCGACCCCCACGCGCTGATGATGGGCGGCATGGTGATGGTGGGCGGCATCATCCTGAACAAGTCGCCGGTCGGGCTCGACCAGGTCACGCCGATCGCGCGTCTGACCACCGAGAACCTGGTGGTGGTGGTGCCGGCCAAGTCGCCGCACAAGACCGTCGGCGACCTGATGAACGCCTTCAAGGCCAACCCCGGCGCGGTGTCCTGGGGCGGCGGCTCGGCCGGCGGCAGCGACCACATCCTGATCGGCCTGATGGCGCGTGCCACCGGCGGCGATCCGACCAAGGTCAACTACGTCGCCTTCAAGGGCGGCGGCGAGGCGGTGGCCGCGATCATCGGCGGCCACGTGGCCGCCGGCGTGTCGGGCCTGTCGGAGTTCTCCGAGCACATCAAGAGCGGCCGCATGCGCGCGCTGGCGGTGTCGGGCGACGCCCGCGAAGAAGGCGTGCCGACGCTGCGCGAGCAGGGCATCAACGTGGTGCTGGGCAACTGGCGCGGCGTGTTCGGCGCGCCGGGCATCACGCCGGCGCAGCGCGACGCGCTGGTGAACATGGTGCGCGCCGCCACCGAGACGCCGGCCTGGAAGGACAGCCTGCAGAAGAACGGCTGGCAGGCCTGGTTCCTGCCGGGCGATCAGTACAAGGCGTTCATCGACGAGGACAGCAAGCGCGTCGGCGGCATCCTCGAGTCGCTCGGGCTGGTCAAGACGTAGCGCGCCGTGGTCATCCGGGCCGAGGGCCAGCGCCGGCGCGCCGCGCTCGTCGAGCTGGCGCTGTCGCTGGCGCTGCTCGCGCTGGGCGCCTTCGTGCTCGCGGTGGCCGGGCGCATGCCGGCGACCGGCGGATTCTCCGGCGTGGGGCCCGGCGCGATGCCGACGCTGGTCGGCGTCGGCCTCGTGGGGGTGGGGCTGTGGCTGCTCGGCGAGCGGCTGACCGGCGGCTGGCGCCAGGCCGAGCCCGAGCCGACCGCGCGCGGCGAGCACGCGTTTCACGGCGCCGGCTTCGCCTGGGTCAGCGCCGCTCTGGCGGCGCAGATGCTGCTCATCAACACCGCCGGCTTCGTGATCGCGGCCGCGGCCCTGTTCGTCGGCGTGGCGCGCGGCTTCGGCAGCCGGCGGCCACTGCGCGATGCGCTGCTCGGCTTGGCGGTGGCGCTGGCGATCTTCGTGTTCTTCGTCCACCTGCTGAACGTCAACCTGCCGGCGGGCTGGCTCAAGCCGGTGCTCGGCGCGGCGGGGATCTAGCCCGGATGTTTCACCAGGTCGCCCCCGTGCATCCACGATCTGCCTCTGAAAGCCGCGGCGGTCGCCTGCACTTGGCCCAAGCCACTTTGGACGGCCGGGGCTACGCGGGTTTGCGCGGCGCCCGCGCGGCCACATTGCGCTCAAGTGCTCGCCGATGCCTACGGGCATCGGCTGTGCCCCTCTCGCGCAATCTGGCTCGCGCGGGCATCCGCGCAAATCCCGCGTCCCTGATGAAACATCCGGGCTAGTCAGGGCATGGGCGAGACCTTCGCAGCGCTGCTGACCGGCTTCGGCGTTGCGCTGGCGCCGATGAACCTGCTGTGGGGTGCGGTGGGCGTGACGCTGGGCACGCTGATCGGCGTGCTGCCGGGTGTGGGCCCGGCGCTGACGGTGGCGATGCTGCTGCCGCTGACCAGCAAGCTCGACCCGACCGGCGCGCTGATCATGTTCGCCGGCATCTACTACGGGGCGATGTACGGCGGCTCTACCGCCACCATCCTGCTCAACACGCCGGGCGAGAGCGCCAGCATTGCCACCGCGCTGGAGGGCAACCAGATGGCCAAGCGCGGCCGCGCCGGGCCGGCGCTGGCCACCGCCGCCATCGGCTCGTTCGTGGCCGGCACCATCGCCACCGTGCTGCTGACGCTGCTGGCGCCGGTGGTGGTGGAGATCGCGCTGCAGTTCGGCCCCGCCGAGTACTTTGCGCTGATGGTGCTGGCCTTCGTCACCGTCTCGGCGGTGCTCGGCTCCTCGACCTCGCGCGGGCTGGCTTCGCTGTTTGTCGGGCTGCTGCTGGGCGTGGTGGGCATCGACGGGCAGACCGGCCAGATGCGCTTGGCCTTCGGCGTGCCGGAGCTGCTCGACGGCATCGACGTGGTGGTGCTGGCGGTCGGCCTCTTTGCGGTGGGCGAGGCGCTGTACGTCGTGGCCTACGCCAGCAAGTTCAAGGACGAGCTGGAGTCGCTCAAGGGCTCGCTGTGGATGAGCCGCGCGGACTGGCGCCGCTCGTGGCCGGCGTGGCTGCGCGCCACCGGCATCGGCTTTCCGTTTGGCACCATTCCGGCCGGCGGCGCGGAGATCCCGACCTTCTTGTCCTATGCCACCGAGAAGAAGCTGTCCAAGCACCCGGAGGAGTTCGGCAAGGGCGCGATCGAAGGGGTGGCCGGGCCGGAGGCGGCCAACAACGCGGCGGCCACCGGCGTGCTGGTGCCGCTGCTGACGCTCGGCATTCCGACCTCGGCCACGGCGGCGATCCTGCTGGCGGCCTTCCAGAACTACGGCGTGCAGCCCGGCCCGCTGTTGTTCCAGACCCAGGCGGCGCTGGTGTGGGGGCTGATCGCCTCGCTGTACGTGGGCAACGTGCTGCTGCTGGTGCTCAACCTGCCGCTGATCGGCCTGTGGGTGAAGGTGCTGACGATCCCCAAACCGCAGCTGTACGCCGGCATCCTGGTGTTTGCGACGATGGGCGCCTACAGCCTGCACCAGTCGGCCACCGACCTCGTCATCCTGTATGTGTTCGGGCTGCTCGGCTTCGGCATGCGGCGCTTCGGTTTTCCGGTGGCGCCCTGCGTGATCGGCCTCATCCTCGGCCCGCTGGCCGAGACGCAGATGCGCCGCGCGCTGTCGATCAGCCAGGGCGACTGGACGGTGTTTTTCACGCACCCGATCGCCGGAACGATCCTGTTCATCGCCGCGCTGGTGCTGCTGCTGCCGCTGGCGCTGCGCTGGTGGCGCGGCCGCGTGCCCGCCGCTGCCTGAGAGCGCGCCGCGCCGTCCGGCATGCCGGAGGAGACAGCCCTGGACGCCGCGCTCGTCGGTGCAGGTGCCCGCCGTCGCCTGGCGCTGCGACCGCGCGTTGCGCCTTTATGGGAGCGCCTCGGCCACGCCCGGCTGCGTCCCCACCCGCTGAGTCGCGGCGCCCGGTCCGGCGGCGGGCCGCCGGGCAAGCCGCAACGGCCCTTGGCTGCCGCCGCGCGGCGGCGCTGAGCTACCCTCGCGGCGTGTCCGAGTCGCCGCCCGAGTCCCCCGCCGCCGCCGCGCCGGCGTCGCTGCCGCGCCTGCTGCTGACCGTGCTCGCCGCCCTGGCCGGTGCACTGCTGGCCGTCTGGGTCCACCTGCCGCTGCCGTGGTTCACCGGGCCGCTGCTGGCGCTGGCGGCGGTCAACATCGCCGGTGCACACCTGCCGTCGCTGCCGTTTGCGCGCGACGCGGGGCAATGGATCATCGGCATCGCCCTCGGGCTGTACTTCACGCCCGAGGTGATCCGCGCGGTGCTGCACCTGGCGCCGTGGGTGCTGGCGGCCACCGGCTTCATGCTGCTGCTGGGGCTGGCCGGCGCCTGGGCGCTGCGCGCGCTGACCGGCGAGTCGGGCACCACCGCCTTCTTTGCAATGGCCATCGGCGGCGCCAGCGAGATGGCCGCACAGGCCGAGCGCCATGGCGCGCGGGTGGACCGGGTGGCCGCGGCGCACAGCCTGCGCATCATGCTGGTGGCGCTGATCGTGCCCTTAGCGCTGCAGTGGTCCGGTGTGCAGGGCGCCGATCCGTACGAGCCGGCGGCACGGGTGTTCGACTGGGCCGGCTTTGCGGTGCTGCTGGCGGTCACCGGCGGCGGGGCGGCGGTGCTGCTGCGCCTGGGCGCGCCCAACGTGTTCATGATCGGCCCGCTGCTGGTGGCGGCGGCGCTGACCGGCGGCGGCATCGCGCTGTCGTCGCTGCCGACCCCGGTGCTCAATGGCGGGCAGCTCCTGATCGGCATTGCGCTGGGCACGCGCTTCTCGCCCGAGTTCTTCCGTGCGGCGCCGCGCTTTCTGGCCGCGGTGGCGCTGGTGACGCTCGGCTACCTGGCGGTGGCGGCGTTGTTCGGCTGGGGCCTGTCGGTGATTGCCGGCATGACCGTGGCCACGGCGGTGCTGGCGACCACGCCGGGCGGGATCGGCGAGATGGCGCTGACCGCCAAGCTGCTGAAGCTGGGCGCGCCGATCGTCACCGCGTACCACAGCGTGCGCATGGCGCTGGTGGTGCTGCTGATCGGGCCGCTGTACCGGCTGGTGCGGGCGCTGGCGCAGCGGGGCCGGCGGTGAAGGCGCTGGTCCTCGGCGGTACGCGTTTCCTGGGGCGCCACCTGGTGGCGGCGCTGTGCGCGGCCGGGCACGAGGTGACGCTGCTGAACCGCGGGCGCAGCGCGCCGACGCTGTTTGCCGCGCTCGAGCAGCTCCGCGGCGACCGTGACCCGCAGCGGGGTGACGGGCTGGCGCAGCTGGGCGCGCGCCGCTGGGACGTGGTGTTCGACCTGTGCGGCTACGTGCCGCGGGTGGTGCAGGCTTCCTGCGCGGCGCTGGCGGACCGTGTCGGCTGCTATGTGTTCGTCTCCAGCGTCAGCGCCTATGCGCAGTTCGGGGCGCCGAGCGCGCACGGTGCGCTGGGTCCCGACGAGGACGCGCCGCTGGCGGAGCTCACCGACCCGTTGACCGAGGACATCGCCGCGCACTACGGCGCGCTCAAGGCGGCCTGCGAGGCGGCGGTGCGGCAGCGCTTCGGCGCGCGGGCGCTGGTGGTGCGGCCGGGCCTGATCGTCGGGCCCTGGGACCCGACCGGGCGCTTTACCTACTGGCCGCTGCGCCTGGCGCGCGGCGGCGTGGTGCTGGCGCCGGCGCCGGCGGCCGCACCGTTGCAGTTCATCGACGTGCGCGACTTGGCGGACTGGATGCTCGCGGCGGCTCTGTCGCGACGGGCGGGTGCCTTCAACCTCGTCGGGCCGGTGTTGGCAGCCGGCCTGGAGTTGACCTGGAGCGCGCTGCTGGCCGCCTGCCAGGAGACGGCCGGCAGCGCGTCCGAGATCCGCTGGATCGCGCCGTCGGCGCTGATCGACGCCGGTGTCGAGCCCTGGACCGAACTGCCGCTGTGGATGGGGCCGGATGCCGAGGCCGGCCAGCGCGTGCCCAACGCGCGGGCGCGGGCGACGGGCCTGCGCACGCGGCCGCTGGCCGAGACGGTGCGCGACACGCTGGCCTGGGCGCTGACGCCGGCCGGGCAGGCGGTGGCCGCCCAACTGCAGGGCATCGGCCTGGCGCCGGAGCGGGAGGCGGCCTTGCTGCAGAAGTGGGCAACGACCGGCTGACCCCGGCGCGCGGTCGCCCGGGGGGCGGCGCGGCGGCCGGCGGCCCGCCTTTGCGGTACGAGCGCCTCGGGGGCGCAGTGCAACCGATGGTCAAGCGCGCCGCGAAGGAGTAGTTTGGACCGCGCAGTTGCGATTTGTCGCGTCGTTCCCGCCTCTGGACCCGATTGCCCGTGCTCGCATCACCGCAGTCTTTCGTCGTCACGCTCCCTGGCTGATCCGCACCCATCGCTTGCGCGCGCGCGGGCGCATCCCGCGTCCTTCTCCACGACGAGTTCAGCAATGCCAACTGGCACGGTGAAGTGGTTCAACGAGACCAAGGGCTTCGGGTTCATCAAGCCGGACGACGGCGGCGCCGATCTGTTCGCGCACTACAGCGGCATCAAGGCCAAGGGGTTCCGCACGCTGAAGGAGAACCAGCGCGTCGAGTATCAGGTGCAGCAGGGCCAGAAGGGCCCGCAGGCGGTGGAGATCAGCCCGATCGACTGAGAGGGTGAAAGGCAGTCTGTCCGGCCCGCCGTGACTGCCCGGGACGCCCACTCGTTGTTGCACGTGCGCGCCGCAGCCCGCGGCTGCGCTTTGCACCAAGACTGGGGCGCCATGATCAGCCGCGGCGGCCAGACCGGATGACCCCTGGCCGCCTGACCCGCGGCTGGCAGCGCCGGCCGGTGTGTCACTGCGCCGGCGTGCCCGTGCGCGGGCGCGCCAGGCCGTCGAAGCAGGTGGCCACCATGAAGTCGATCACCTGCTCGTCGCTGAACTCGCCGCTGGCGCGCAGGAAGTCGAAGCTCGGGTCGCACGAGCGCGCGTAAACCGTGAACAGCAGGACCGGCACCGGCAGGTCGCTGCGCAGTTCGCCCGCCTCGATGCCTTGCTCTACGAGCTGCGCCAGTGCCTCGCCGACGGCGCCGAGCGCCTCGGTGTAGCCGCGCGTGCCCATCAGCGCCTGCTGCAGGGCCGGGTTGGTGGAGGGAAGCAGCGGCATGCGGCCGGCCGCGCGCTCGGCCAGCGTCCAGCGCAGCAGCGCCTCGAGCCGGCGCCGCGGCGAGTCCTGCGCCGTCTGCGTGAGCAGGCGCGATTCGATGCGCCGCAGCAGCCGTGTCATCGACGCGGCAGCCAGTTGTTCCTTGGACTCGAAATGCTTGTACAGGCTGCCCTTGGCGATGCCGACGGCGGCGGCCAGCTCGTCCATCGACATCAACTCGAAGCCGCGCTGCGCGAGCAGCTGGTTGGCGGCGTCGAGGATGGCCTCTTCGCGCAGCTGGAACTGGCGGTCGCGAAACGACCGCACGGTGCCGGCGGGGCGCTCGGGGGACAGCGAGGAGGCGGTGGTCACGGGTCGGAACAGCCAAGTAGATGCACGCGAATGAATCAGCGGGCTCCGCGATTCTAGGGGCAGCGGGTGGCCCGGAGTGACTGTTGACTTGCAGTTGCTGCAGCTTTGCCTGGCGCCGACGGACCGTGGCGGCCGCCGGCCGGGTTCACTCGGCGCTCCGGAGGCGCTACGAGGCTGGCGCCGCGACGGCGATGCGTACCGCGCTTTGCGGCGCAGCACGCCGGGCCGGCGGCCACCGCGTGTGCGCCGGGTGCGAGGGGTACACTGCCGCCCCCGCGCGTCACCCGCCCGGCGCTTGCGACAGGCGCGGACCGGGTCAGTCGGGCTGGCCGGCGAACCGTCCCACGGCGCGCGCCCGGCGGCGCGGCGACGCAGCGATGCCCCAGGCAGGCAGCATCGAGGAGACCCGTTCATGAGCGCAGTGTTGTCGCAGTCCGGCCCGCAGCCGCTGTCCGCACCCTCGTACGTCAGGCATCGCCGTTTGCTGGCCTGGGTGGCCGAGGTGGCGGCGCTCACCCAGCCGGAGCGCATCGTGTGGGTCGACGGCTCGCAGGAGGAGTACGACCGGCTGTGCGAGGAGATAGTGCGCGCCGGTACCTTCCGGCGGCTGAATCCGGCGCGGCGGCCCAACTCCTTTCTGGCCTGGTCGGACCCGAACGACGTGGCGCGTGTCGAGGACCGGACCTTCATCTGCACCGACACGCGCGAGGAGGCCGGGCCCACCAACAACTGGATGGAGCCGGGCCAGATGCGGGCCCGGCTCGGTGGCCTGTTTGCCGGCTGCATGCGCGGCCGCACGATGTACGTGATCCCGTTCTCGATGGGGCCGCTGGGCTCGCACATCGCCCAGATCGGCGTCGAGCTGTCGGACAGCCCCTACGTGGTCGTGAACATGCGCCTGATGACCCGCATGGGCCGGCCGGTGTACGAGGTGCTGGGCGAGCACGGCGAGTTCGTGCCCTGCGTGCACTCGGTGGGCAAACCGCTGGCCGCCGGCGAGAAGGACGTGCCCTGGCCGTGCAATCCGACCAAGTACATCGTCCATTATCCGAAGACGCGCGAGATCTGGAGCTTCGGCTCCGGCTACGGCGGCAATGCGCTGCTGGGCAAGAAGTGTCTGGCGCTGCGCATCGCCAGCTTCATGGGCCGCGACCAGGGCTGGCTGGCCGAGCACATGCTGATCCTCGGCGTCACCAGCCCGGCGGGCCGCAAGTACCACGTCGCCGCCGCTTTCCCCTCGGCCTGCGGCAAGACCAACTTTGCGATGCTGATTCCGCCGGCGGCCATGCCGGGCTGGAAGGTCACGACCATCGGCGAGGACATCGCGTGGATCAAGCCGGGCAAGGACGGACGGCTGTACGCGATCAACCCCGAGGCGGGCTGTTTCGGCGTGGCACCGGGCACCAGCGAGAAGACCAACGCCAACGCCATGGCGATGCTGCGCGAAAACGTCATTTTCACCAACGTCGCGCTGACCGACGACGGCGACGTGTGGTGGGAGGGCATGGGACCGGCGCCGGCGCACCTGACCGACTGGCAGGGCAGGGACTGGACGCCCGAGGATGGCAAGGCCGGCCGCAAGGCAGCGCATCCGAATGCGCGCTTCACGGTGGCCGCCCGCCAGTGCCCCTCCATCGACGTGGACTGGGAGAACCCGGCCGGCGTGCCGATCGACGCTTTTGTCTTCGGCGGGCGCCGCTCGACCACGGTGCCGCTGGTGACCGAGGCGCGCAACTGGACCGAGGGGGTCTACATGGCCGCCACCATGGGCAGCGAGACCACCGCCGCGCAGGCCGGCGCACAGGGCGTGCTGCGGCGCGATCCTTTTGCGATGCTGCCGTTCTGCGGCTACAACATGGCCGAGCACTTCGGCCATTGGCTGGCGCTGGGCGAGAAGCTGGCGGCCAGCGGCGCCGCGCTGCCGCGGATCTTCTGCGTCAACTGGTTCCGCACCGACGACCACGGCCGCTTCGTCTGGCCGGGCTTTGCCGACAACATGCGGGTGCTGGCGTGGATGGTCGACCGCATCGAGGGCCGCGACGGCGGGGCCATGCACGCGCTGGGCGTGAGCCCGCGCCATGACGATCTGAACTGGAGCGGCATCCGCTTCGATGCGGGCGAGTTCGAGCGCATCACCTCGGTGGACGCCGCCGCCTGGCGCAAGGAACTGGAGTCGCACGGCGAACTGTTCGCCCTGCTCAGCCACAACCTGCCGCCGCAGCTCGAGGCCACCCGCCGGGCGCTGGCCGACCGGCTCGGGTAGGACGAGGTCGCGGGAGCGCGAAGGGCCGGCCCTGCCGGCCCTGTCCGTTTCTTGCCGCTGCGCCCGCGCTACTCCAGCACGAACAGGATGTAGCGCTTGTCGCGGCGGAACTGCTCGGGGTCGATGGTGTGCAGACGGATGCCGTCGATCCTGGCGCGCGCCGCGTCGGCGAACAGGTAGCCCCAGAACGGGTGCTTGAGGAAGAACCGCTGCGTGCCGAAGCGCGCCAGCGGCAGCGCGATGCGCGTGGCGAGCAGGTGCGCAAACCCCAAGGCCGGCAGCACGTTGTCCGTGACGTCGAGCCGCTCGCGCACCGCAAAGCCGTGCCGCGCCAGCGCCTGCTCGAAGTCGGCCAGCAGGTGGCCGGACTTGTTGCGGGCCGCCGGCACCAGGCGGAAGTAGTCGATGTTGATCCAGCGCCCCCCCGGCGCCAGCAGCCGCCGCACCCGGCTCATTCCGGCATCGAGGTCGATGTACTGGAACGACTCCGAGTTGATGACCGCGTCGAAGCGGCCGGCCGGCGCCTGCGCCTCGCTCAGCGCCTCGAAGGTGGACTGCAGCAGCGGGATGTGCGGCCAGGTGCGGCCGATGTGCGCGGCGTGCGCCCGGTTGGGGGTGACCCCAGTGGGCCGGGCGCCGGCCGCATCGAGCCGCGCCAGCAGCCCGCCCATGCCGCAGCCGACATCGAGCACGCACGCGCCGGGCTGCACGCGCTGCACCAGCAGGCTGGCATAGTCGTCCATCGCCTGCAGCAGGTCGGCGAAGGCGATGGTCTTCGGGTCGCGCGCCGGGTCGTGAAAGTAGCCGTAATGCAGGAAGTTGTTGCCGAACATCTCGCCGTACAGCGTGAGCTCGAGGTCATCGGCCGGGTCCCACACCGAGCGGTCGGCCCGGTGCGCGCGCAGGTGGCGCCACAGGGCGGGCAGGTTCAGCAGGCGGGCGAGGGCACTCACGGGGGTGGCGGGACGGTTACTGGGCGCTGCACCATACCCGTGCCGGCGACCGCCGACAAGGAAGCTGCAACAGGAAGCTGCAACAGGTAGCTGCAGCCGATCGCCGCAACCGTTCGCCGCAACAGGTCGCCGCCGCAGGAACTCTGTGGCGCGCGCGGGACCCGGGCGCCCCCTTATTGCCTGACGGCAGTGGCACATAACGCCTGGACTTGGGTAAAGTACTCAATCCGCGCCACACCATAATCATCATCAGGCAGCGGCGACAAGCGCAGGGCGGTGGCCGCCCGGCGGGGAGGGGGCGCCAGTTGGCGGCGATCCACTACATCACGCAGGTGCACCTGGACTTCGGTGCGGCTGCGCTCGTGCGCGGCGAATGCGACCGCCTGGGAATCCGCCGGCCGCTGGTGTGCACCGACGCCGGCATCGTCGCCGCCGGCCTGACGGAGCGGCTGGCCGCGGCGCTGGGCGACCTGCCATTCGCGCTGTTCGACGGCACGCCCTCCAACCCGACCGAGCGCGCCGTGATGCAGGCCGTGGCCGCGTGGCGCGCGCACGCGGCCGATGGCCTGATCGCCCTCGGTGGCGGTTCGTCAATCGACCTCGCCAAGGGCGTGGCGATCCTGGCAACGCATCCCGGGGCGCTGGCCGACTACGCCACGATTCTCGGCGGCAGCCCCCGGATCACCGCGGCGGCGGCGCCGCTGATCGCCATTCCGACCACCGCCGGCACCGGCAGCGAAGTGGCGCGCGGCGCCATTCTCATCCTCGACGACGGCCGCAAGCTCGGCTTTCACTCCTGGCATCTGGTGCCGAAGGTGGCGCTGTGCGACCCGGAGCTGACGCTCGGCCTGCCGCCGCGCCTGACCGCCGCCACCGGCATGGACGCGGTGGCCCACTGCATCGAGACCTACCTGTCGAAGGCGGTGAACCCGCCGGCCGACGCCATCGCGCTCGACGGCCTGCGCCGCGGCATCGGCCACATCGAGCGCGCGGTGGCCGATGGCGGCGACCGCATGGCGCGCTGGCAGATGATGAGCGCCAGCATGCAGGGCGCGATGGCGTTCCAGAAGGGCCTGGGCGCGGTGCATTCGCTGTCGCACGCCCTCGGCGGGCTGCCGGTTCGTCCGCACCACGGCACGCTCAACGCGGTGCTGCTGCCCGCGGTGCTGCGCTTCAACGAGGCCGCCGTGCCGCAGCGCGTGGCCGCCGTGGCCGAGGTGCTGGGCGCGCGCGACGGCGCCGGCGCGGCCGCGGCGGTGCAGCGCCTGAACGAGCGCATCGGCCTGCCGACCGGCCTGCGCGCCATGGGCATCGGTGCCGAGACCGACGCGGCGGTGGTCGACAACGCCCTGCAGGACCACTGCCACGCCACCAACCCGCGCCCGGCCACGCGCGAGGACTATCACCGGCTGCTGGAGGCGTCGGCATGAGTGCAGCGTCGGGCGACACCCTGCTCGAGACCCGCCAGCTCACCAAGGAGTTCAAGGGCTTCGTGGCGGTGAGCCAGGTGGACATGAAGGTGCAGCGCGGGCATATCCACGCGCTGATCGGTCCCAATGGCGCCGGCAAGACCACCTACTTCAACCTGCTCACCAAGTTCCTGATCCCGACCAGCGGGCAGATCCTGTTCAAGGGCCAGGACATCACCCTGGAGAAACCGGCGCAGATCGCCCGGCGGGGGGTGATCCGCTCGTTTCAGATCTCGGCCACCTTTCCGCATCTGACGGTGCTGCAGAACGTGCGCATCGGCCTGCAGCGGCAACTGGGTACTTCGTTGCACTTCTGGAAGAGCGAGCGCTCGCTCGAAGGCCTGAATGAACGCGCCATGCAACTGCTCGACACCGTCGGTCTGGCGGACGTGGCCGACTACGTGACGGTGGAGCTGCCCTATGGCCGCAAGCGCGCGCTGGAGATCGCCACCACCCTGGCCATGGAGCCCGAGCTGATGCTGCTGGACGAGCCCACGCAGGGCATGGGGCACGAGGACGTGGAGCGCGTGACCGACCTCATCAAGAAGGTCAGCGCCAACCGCACCATCCTGATGGTCGAGCACAACATGAGCGTGGTGGCCAGGATTGCCGACACCATCAGTGTCCTGCAGCGCGGCCAGATCATCGCCGAGGGGCCGTACGAGGTGGTGTCGAAGAACCCGCAGGTGCTGGAGGCCTACATGGGCTCGGCGGAGACCGAACTGCAGGGCGCCCATGGCTGAGGCGACGACCGCCACCGCTCATCGCACCGGCCTCGACGAGACCGGCACCGAGTTGCTGCGCGTATCCGGCCTGCACGCGTTCTACGGCGAGTCGCACATCCTGCACGGCGTCGACTTCTCGGTGCGGCGCGGCGAGGTGGTCACGCTGCTCGGTCGCAACGGCGCCGGCCGTACTACCACGCTGAAGGCGATCCTCGGGCTGGTGGGCCGCCGCACCGGGTCGGTCATGATCAACGGGGTGGAGGCGATCGACCTGCCGCCGCACAAGATCGCCCAGCTCGGTCTGGGCTACTGCCCGGAAGAGCGCGGGATCTTCGCCAGCCTGAGCTGCGAGGAGAACCTGCTGCTGCCGCCGACCGTCGCCAGCGGCGGCATGACGCTCGAGGAGATCTACGCCATGTTCCCCAACCTGCGGGAGCGGCGGTCCAGCCCGGGCACGCGCCTGTCCGGCGGCGAGCAGCAGATGCTGGCGGTGGCGCGCATCCTGCGCACCGGCGCGCGGCTGCTGCTGCTGGACGAGATCTCCGAGGGCCTGGCACCGGTGATCGTGCAGGCGCTGGCGCGCACCATCCGCACGCTGCGGGACAAGGGGCTGACCATCGTAATGGTCGAGCAGAACTTCCGCTTCGCCGCGCCGCTGGCCGACCGCTTCTATGTCATGGAGCACGGGCGCATTGTCGAAGGCTTTGCCGCAGCACAGCTGCAGGACAAGCGTGCGCTGCTGCATGAGTATCTCGGCGTCTGAAGGGCGCCGCCATGTCCGACAACACTCACGGAGGAGAAGAACCATGAAACGCACTTTGCTCTCGACGCTGGTGGCCGCGGCCTGCGCGCTCGGCCTGCCGGCCGCGCAGTCGCAGGTCTCGGACAACGTGGTCAGGATCGGCGTGCTCACCGACATGTCGAGTCTTTACACCGACCTGGCCGGCCGCGGCTCGGAGGTGGCGGCGCGCATGGCGGTGGAGGACTTCGGCGCGCAGAAAAAGGGCCTGCGCGTGGAGATCGTCTCGGCCGATCACCAGAACAAGGCGGACGTCGGCTCCAACATCGCGCGCCAGTGGTACGACGTCGACAAGGTGGACGTGATCGTCGACGTGCCCAACTCCGGTGTGGCGCTGGCGGTCAACCAGATCACGCGCGACAAGGGCAAGGCGTTCCTGGTGTCGGGCGCCGCCTCGGCGGACCTGACGGGCAAGGCCTGCTCGCCCAACACCATTCACTGGACCTACGACACCTGGATGCTGGCCAACGGCACCGGCGAGGCAATCGTCAAGACCGGCGGCGACAGCTGGTTTTTCCTGACCGCCGACTATGCCTTCGGCCACGCGCTCGAGCGTGACACCGAGGCGGTGGTCGCCCGCAATGGCGGGCGCGTGGTGGGCAAGGTGCGCCATCCGCTGAATACGCAGGACTTCTCGTCGTTCCTGCTGCAGGCGCAGTCCTCCCGCGCCAAGATCATCGGCCTGGCCAACGCCGGCGGCGACACCACCAACTCGATCAAGCAGGCGGCCGAGTTCGGCATCGTCAAGGGCGGCCAGAACCTGGCCGGCCTGCTGGTGTTCCTGACCGACGTGCATGCCCTCGGCCTGCCGACCGCGCAGGGGCTGATCCTGACCGAGACCTTCTACTGGGACATGAACGACCAGACGCGCGCCTTTGCCCGGCGCTTCGCGGCGGCCAACCGCGGCATCCACCCGACCATGGTGCACGCGGGCGTGTACTCCTCGGTGCTGCATTACCTGAAGGCGGTCGAGGCGGCCAAGACCGACGACGGCAGCAGGATCATCGCGCAGATGAAGTCGATGCCGACCGAGGATCCGCTGTTCGGCAAGGGCAGCATCCGTGCCGACGGCCGCAAGATCCACCCGGCTTACCTGATGGAGGTCAAGCGGCCCGCCGAGAGCAAGGGGGCGTGGGACTACCACCGCCTGCGCGCCACCATCCCGGCCGAGCGCGCCTTCCGGCCGCTGGCCGACGGCGGCTGCCCGCTGGCCGGCGCCGGCGAGGCCAAGAAGTGAAAGGCAGGCTCGCGGACTGAACCGGGCCGCGGTCGGGCTGCTCACGGGCCGCGCCTGGCGCGGCCCGTGAGCCAGGCGCCTGGGCGCCGGCCACCAGCGACGGTCGATCCACGAGCCGCACACTCGCCATGGAGATCTTCGGCATCCCCACGCAGGCCCTGTTCGGGCAGCTGCTGATCGGGCTGATCAACGGCTCGTTCTACGCCCTGCTGTCGCTCGGGCTGGCGGTGATCTTCGGCCTGCTGAACATCATCAACTTCACGCACGGCGCGCAGTACATGATGGGAGCGTTCTGCGCCTATCTGCTGCTGCACTGGCTGGGGCTGGGCTACTGGTGGTCGCTCGTGATCGCGCCGCTGCTGGTGGGGGCCACCGGCGTGCTGATCGAGCGCACGATGCTGGCGCGCCTGTACAAGCTCGACCATCTGTACGGCCTGCTGCTGACCTTCGGCCTGGCGCTGATCATCCAGGGACTGTTCCGCAACGAGTTTGGCTCCTCGGGCCTGCCGTACGCGATGCCGCAGGAGCTGCGCGGCGGCCAGAACCTGGGCTTCATGTTCCTGCCCAACTACCGCGCCTGGGTGATCGTCGCCTCGCTGGTGGTCTGCCTGTCGACCTGGTACGTGATCGAGCGCACCAAGCTCGGCAGCTACCTGCGCGCGGCCACCGAGAATCCGGCGCTGGTGCAGGCCTTCGGTATCAACGTGCCGCGCATGATCACGCTGACCTACGGCTTCGGCGTTGCGTTGGCCGGGCTGGCTGGCGTGATGGCGGCACCCATTTACCAAGTGAGCCCGCAGATGGGGGCGGATCTCATCATCGTGGTGTTTGCCGTGGTGGTGATCGGTGGCATGGGTTCGATCATGGGCTCGATCGTCACCGGTTTCGCGCTCGGGCTGGTCGAGGGGCTGACCAAGGTGTTCTACCCGGAGGCCTCCAACATCGTGATCTTCGTGATCATGGCCATCGTGTTGCTGATCCGGCCGGCCGGCCTGTTCGGCACGCAGAAGTAGGAGCGCCCGATATGGCCGCCGGCACCCCGACCCTTGCAGCAGCCACGCGCGACGCCGACCCGCTGGCGCACCAGCGCATCGTCTTCGTCGCGATGCTCGCCTTCTTTCTGGTGGCACCGACGGTGATCTACCCGGTGTTTCTGATGAAGGTGATGTGCTTTGCGCTGTTTGCCTGCGCCTTCAACCTGCTGATCGGCTACGTCGGACTGCTGTCCTTCGGCCATGCGATGTTCTTCGGCCTGGCGAGCTACGTGGCCGCGCACGGCGCCAAGGTGTGGGGCCTGACGCCCGAGCTGGCCGTGCTGGCCGGGACCGCCTGCGCGGGCGCGCTCGGCTTGGCGGTGGGCGCGCTGGCCATCCGCCGCCAGGGCATCTACTTCGCGATGATCACGCTGGCGCTGTCGCAGATGGTTTTTTTCTTCTGCCTGCAGGCGCCGTTCACCGGCGGCGAAGACGGCATCCAGGCGGTGCCGCGCGGCCGCCTGTTCGGCCTGATCGACCTGTCGAGCACCTGGGCGATGTATGCCTTCGTCTGCGCGATCTTTTTCGGCGGCTTCCTGTCGATCTACCGCATCGTCCACTCGCCCTTCGGCCAGGTGCTCAAGGCGATCCGCGAGAACGAGAGCCGCGCCGTGTCGCTCGGCTACGACGTCGACCGCTACAAGCTGCTGGCTTTCGTGCTCAGCGCCGCGCTGGCCGGCCTGGCGGGCGCGACCAAGGCAATCGTGTTTCAGCTCGCCTCGCTGACCGACGTGCACTGGACCATGTCGGGCGAGGTGGTGCTGATGACGCTGCTGGGCGGACTGGGCACCATTTTCGGCCCGGTAATCGGCGCGGCGGTCATCATCACGATGCAAAACTACCTGGCGCAGCTCGGTGCCTGGGTGACCGTGGTGCAGGGCGTGATATTCGTCATCTGCGTGCTGGCGTTCCGGCGCGGTATCGTCGGTGAGATCGGCCACGCCTTGAAGCGGCCCCTGTAGCGCGACGGCCGACGTGTTGCTCGGCTACGATGTCTGGAGTCAGCGGGCTCGTTGGGCGCCTGTGTGGCGTGGCCGGTCAACTGAATCGGTTAGCCCGTCGAGGCACTGGTCGGGCTGCCGATTGATCTGAGGGCCGATACACTTTGCAATTGTCGCTGCTGCCCATGTCACAGCGACGCGATCGAAGTTCAATTGAGCGCCGCGCGCTTTGCCGATTCACGGCCTGCGCTGCGGCAAGTGGGATCGACGCATGGCACTCGGCGAGCGTGGCCGCAAGCAGGGCAATGACGCTCGGCGCAACCCTCGTTGGGAGGCCGCGCCGCGGACCGACTTCGCCATGACCACGGTCAACGTGCCTGATCGCCTTGACGTGCAGGAACTGCGCGCGCGTGAGGACGAGGACGTTCGGCCCTCGCGGTCGCGTCGTTCCTCTGGCATTGATCGCTATACCTTGGGACTTTGGTTTCGCCGCTTGCTCGCGCTGACTGCGCTAGGAGCGCTCGTCTTCTTCGGTTACCGCGCCTTCAAGCCGATCTATGAGGATCTCGCCGCGCCGCGCATCGCCGAGCGCCTGACGCGCAGCCTGGGGCAGCGCGTCATGGTGGGCGAGTCGTCTGTCGAATTCACCCGCGCGCCGCGATTGGTGCTGCGCAATGTTGACGTGGCAGGTGTGTTGCGGATCGACGAGGTCGGGCTCGGCTTCAGTTCGTTGGAGGTGGCTCGCTCCATCCGCAGTCCCAACTGGTCTTGGGGCGAGGCGACGGTGCCGTCGCTGGATCTCACACATGACCAGGTGCTTGCGCTGGTGGACGCGCTGCCGGGGCTGACGGCAGCTCTGCCTGGGTCGGTGTCGTTGTTGCGTCTGGCTTCGGTTGGGTTTCCCGAGTATCCCTTGTTGCCAGGTCGGTACGAAGTCATCCTGAGGCGTCAGGATGACAGTCGCTTCGGGGCGATCCAGCTTCAGGCCGAGGCTGGTGATAGTCGATTGCGCATGCGCCTGACCCCGCGTCCGGACAGCGAACTCGGGTTTCAGCTTGAGGCGGCGAACTGGCAAGCACCGGTTGGGCCAAGGGTTGCCTGGACTGACGTGGCGGCGACGGGCTACCTCGGTCCACGCTATATCGTGGTCGAGAACCTGACAGGCTCGGGTCCCTATGGCGTAGTCCAAGGTGCTGCGGCCGCGGGTTATGACCTTGAGTGGGCACTCACAGGCGCAGGCCGAGCCATCAACATTGACCTCGAGGCGGTTTTTCGCCATCTGCGAGGGCCATCGCCAGCCGGATCCAACGAGGGCTCCACGCTGCGTGTGCCGATGACTGGCCTGGCAACCATGGATCTGCGGCTTTCGGGTCGGGCGTCCGCGCTGTCCGACGCGATTGCAAGGGCCAGCCTTGGCGGCCCGGTAGACGTGCGGTACGCGCAGCTGAACGGCATTAATCTGGGACTGCTGGCTACTCGGGGCCTTGGCGCCGGCGCCGGCGGCGCGGGTGGAGGGGTGACGCGCTTCGCCGAGTTGAACGCCGTGATGTCAGCGAGTGGTAATCGGATCGTGTTCAGCAACATCAGGGGTCGTGCGGGCGCCATGGCTGCGCGCGGCGAAGTGGTCGCCAACGACGATCTTTCGCTCGAGGGTGCGGTGCGTGTCGATCTGGGGACCACACGGGTGGTGGCGCCTTACAGTCTGCGCATCCGCGGCAACGTGCTCGCCCCCGAGTTTCGCCCCTAGTTTGGATCGGTGACTCCGCAGCGGTTTGTTTCACGTGGAACGGTGGATGGCCCGCAGTTCCACGTGAAACACCGCCGAGTCGGCTCGGCGCGCGCCACTTCGCCTGACTGCCGGCTTCCCTATACTGCGCGGCCCAGTGACACTGCCCCTCAACAGCGCGCCCCGGCCATGCACTTCCCGAACCAGTTCGACGTCATCGTGATCGGCGGTGGGCATGCCGGAACCGAGGCCTGTCTGGCGGCTGCGCGCATGGGGCTGCGGACGCTGCTGCTCACGCACAACCTCGAAACGCTGGGCCAGATGTCGTGTAACCCATCGATCGGCGGCATCGGCAAGGGGCACTTGGTCAAGGAGGTTGATGCGATGGGCGGCGCGATGGCGGCGGCCACCGATGAGGCCGGGATCCAGTTCCGGATCCTCAACCGTTCCAAGGGCCCTGCCGTGCGGGCGACGCGGGCGCAGGCCGACCGCGTGCTCTATCGCCGCGCCATCCGCAGTCGCCTCGAGAACCAGTCCAGCCTGCTGCTGTTCCAGCAACCGGTGGACGACCTGCTGATCGAGGGCAATCGCGTCGTTGGTGCCGTGACGCAGTCCGGCATCCAGTTCCGTGGACATGCGGTCGTGCTGACCGCCGGCACCTTTCTCAACGGCCTGATCCACATCGGCTTGCAGAACTATGCGGCTGGCCGGGCGGGCGATCCGCCGGCGGTGTCGCTGGCGGCGCGGCTCAAGGAGCTGAAGCTGCCGCAGGGGCGGCTCAAGACCGGTACACCGCCGCGCATCGACGGCCGCACCATCGATTTTTCCCAATGCGAGGAGCAGCCCGGCGACCTCGACCCGGTGCCGGTCTTCTCGTTCCTGGGCCGTGCCGACCAGCACCCGCCGCAGGTGCCGTGCTGGATCACCCACACCAATGCGGCCACGCATGACGTCATCCGCGCCAACCTCGACCGCAGCCCGATGTACGCGGGGGCGATCGAAGGGGTGGGGCCACGGTATTGCCCGTCGATCGAGGACAAGATCCACCGCTTTGCCGACAAAGCGAGCCATCAGATTTTCCTGGAGCCCGAGGGACTGACGACGCACGAGGTCTATCCGAACGGGATCTCGACCAGTCTGCCATTCGACGTGCAGTTGCAGATCGTCCGCTCGATGAAGGGCCTGGAGCAGGCCCACATCCTGCGGCCCGGCTATGCGATCGAGTACGACTACTTCGACCCGCGCGAGCTGAAGTCCTCGCTCGAGACCAAGGGGATCGAGAACCTGTTCTTTGCCGGTCAGATCAACGGCACGACCGGCTACGAGGAAGCGGCGGCGCAGGGCCTGCTGGCCGGCATCAACGCGGCGCTGAGGGTACGGGGGCGCGCCGCCTGGTGTCCGCGCCGCGACCAGGCCTACCTGGGCGTGCTGGTGGACGACCTTGTCACGCGCGGGGTGGCCGAGCCCTACCGGATGTTCACGAGCCGCGCCGAGTACCGGCTCAGCCTGCGCGAAGACAACGCCGACGAGCGATTGACCGAGACCGGACGCGAGCTGGGCCTGGTCGACGACACGCGCTGGGATGCGTTCAATCGCAAGCGCGACGCCGTCGCACGCGAGCTGGAGCGCCTCAAGACTACGTGGGTGAATCCTCGCATTCTCGGAGATGATGAATCGGCGCGGGTTTTCGGCAAGCCGATCGAGCGCGAGTACACACTCCTGGACCTGTTGAAGCGGCCCGAAGTGAGCTACGACCAGCTGCTCACGCTGCGGGCGGCAGACGGTGCGGCGCTCGGCGGGCCGCCGGCCGCCGGTGCCGATGATCCCCAGGCCGCCGGGCAGGTGGAGATCCACGTCAAGTACGCCGGCTACATCGCGCGCCAGCAGGACGAAGTGGCGCGGCACGAGTCAGCCGAGACCACCCGCATCCCGGCCGACCTCGATTACGCGCAGGTGCGCGGCCTGTCCCATGAGGTGCGGCAGAAACTGGCGCGGCAGCGGCCCGAGACCATCGGCCAGGCGTCACGCATCTCCGGCATCACGCCGGCGGCGATCTCGCTGCTGATCGTGCATGTGAAGCGCCTGAACCGCGCCGGCGGCGGCGCCGAGCGCAGCGCCGCCTAGACGCCGGTCTGGTCGGCGCTGGCGCCGGTTGCGGTCGCTGTGGGCTCGGCGGGCGGTGCGGCGGGCGCTTCGTCCGCGGCCGCCGGCGGCGCCGTCCACGCGCGCCACAGCGCCATGGCCAGCGCCAGCAGCGTCGGCCCCAGGAAGACGCCGACGAAACCAAAGGCGATCGCCCCGCCGATCACGCCGACGAACACCAGCGCGAAGGGCAGGTCGCTGCCGCGGCTCATCAGCAGCGGGCGCAGCACGTTGTCCACTGAGCTGATAAGGCCGACGCCCCAGGCCGCCATGAAAATCGCCCAGCCGGTCTGCTGCTCGCTGAGCAGCCAGATGGTCGCGCCCAGCCACACCAACACCGTGCCGCCCGGCAGGATCGACAGCAGCGCGGTCAGGCCGCCCAGCAGGAAGGCGTTCGGCACGCCGGCGATCAGGAAGCCGATGACGGCAACCGCCCCTTGCGCGATGGCTGTCCCCACCAGGCCCAGCACCACGCTCTGGATGGTGGAGTGCGAGATCCGGAGCATCTGGTCCGACAAGGAGCCCGCCAGGCGCGCCAGGCCGGTCCGCAGGCTGGCGACCAACGCCTCGCCATCGCGGTACAGGAAGAAGGCGAGGAAGGTCGCCAGCAGCAGTTGCAGCAGGCCCTCGCCAACCACGCGCGCGGCTCCCACCAGCGGTTCGCGGCTGATGTCGGCGGCGCGCAAGACCAGCGCGCGCAGCGCACCGGGGTCGGCGGCCACCTCGCGCCAGTAAGTGTCCAGCGTCCCGCCGAACACCGGGATCCGCGCAACCCAGCCGGGCGGCGCCGGCACGCCGCCGGCGAACGCCGCCTTCGCCTGCGCGACCCAGCCGGGCCCTTGCTCGAGCAGGGTCTGCACCAGCCAGGCAAACGGCAGAACCACGAGCACCAGCAGGCCGAGCGTGATCAGCAGCGCTGCCCAGCCGTTAGACAGCTTCAGGCGCCGCCGCAGCAGCTCGAACAGCGGCCAGGTGGCGAGCACGAAGACGACGGCAAACAGCCCGGCCGCAAAGAAGGGGCGCAGCACGACGAGCGCGCCGAGGATGAGTGCGGCCACCACCACCAGCGCGAGCACGCGGGTAATCAGCTGGCGCTGCGCGAGAGAGCTATCCGGATCCATGCGGCCCAAGTCTAGGGCGAGCCGTCTCTTTCGTGTGCGCGGTGGCGCGCCGGACCGCCGCTGCGGCACTTCCTAGAATGGCGACATGCCCCTCGACTCCACCCGTCTGATCGCGCAAGCCCGCCTGCTGGGCGTGGCGCTCGACGAGGGCCAGGCCGCACGGCTGCTGCACCACGCGCAGCTCCTGCTGAAGTGGAACCGCACCCACAACCTGACCGCCATCGAACGCGACGAGACGGTGCTCACGCACCATCTGCTCGACTCGCTGGCGCTGGTGCCGCACCTGCTGCGGGTAGCGCCGGACGGCGCCCGTGTGCTCGACGTCGGCTCCGGCGGTGGGTTGCCGGGCATTCCGCTGGCCATCGCCTGCCCGGCGCTGCGGGTGACGGTGCTCGACAAGGTGCAGAAGAAGGTGGCCTTCCTCACGCAGGCCCGGCTGGAGCTGCAACTGCACCCGTTCGAGGCGGTGTGCGCGCGCGTGCAGACCTGGCAGCCGCCGCAGCCTTTCGCGGTGATCGTCGCGCGCGCCTTCTCCAGCCTGGCCGAGCTGGTGGCGCTGACGCGCCACCTGCTGGCCCCGGGCGGTTGCTGGCTGGCCCTGAAGGGCCAGTGGCCGCACGCCGAACTGGCGCAGTTGCCGGCGGACATCGAGGTCGTTTCCATCGCGCCGCTGGCGGTCCCCGGACTGGCGGCGGCGCGCCACGTCGTACACATGCGGCCGCGTGCCGCCGAGGAGTCCTGATGCAGTCATCACCTGCGTGGCCATGGATTCTGACCCTGGCTTTGCTGGCCGCCGCCGATTCGCCCGCGCAGCCGGCGCCACCCGCCGCGCCGGCGCCGCTGCGCACCGTCGAGCAGGTCGATCTCGAGCGCTACCTGGGCACCTGGCACGAGATCGCGCGCTATCCGTTCCGCATCCAGGAGCAGTGCGCCCGCGACACCGTCGCCATCTACAGCGCGCGCGACGACGGCGCCATCGGCGTCCTGAACCGCTGCCTGCGGGCCGACGGCAGCGTGTTTGCGGCCGAAGGCGTGGCGCAGGTGATCGACACGCAGAGCAAGGCGAGGCTGCAGGTGTCGTTCGTGCCGGCCTGGTTGCGCTGGCTGCCGGTGGGCCGCGGCGACTACTGGGTGATCGACCTGGCGCCCGACTACCGCTACGCCGTGGTCGGCGAGCCGCAGCGCCGCTACCTCTGGATCCTCGCGCGCACGCCGCAACTCGATGCGCAGACCTTCCGCGGCATCACCGAGCGGCTGGCCGCGCAGGGCTACGACCCCGCGCGGCTGGTGCCGTCGCCGGGTCTGGCGCTGCCGCGCTAGCCCGGACGTTTCATCGGGGACGCGGGACGGGCTCGGCAGCCCGCGCGTGCCGGGTTGCGCGAGAAGCGCCGACGCCTGCGCAAGACGGCCGTGCCGGCGGCGCGGCCGAACGTAGAATCCCGCGCTTTCCCCGCGGTCGACCGGCCGCGGGAGCGCGGCAGCAGTCAGGGGAGGGCGCGCGTGTTCGGCGTGTCGGACTATCCGGCCTTTGCGGTGGCGGTGCTGGTGTTCCTGGCGATCCCGGGGCCGGGCACCTTCGCCTTGCTGACCGCTACGGCGCGGGGCGGCCTGCGTGCCGGCTACGCGGCCCTGGTCGGGCTCATGCTCGGGGACTGGTTGCTGATGCTGGCGGCAATGGTCGGTGTGGCCGCGCTGCTGGTGGCGAATCCGCTGCTGTTCAAGGCCGTGCAGTACTTCGGCGTGGCGTATCTGGTCTACGTGGGCGTGCAGCTGCTGCGCGCCAGCGGCAGCGTGGCCACGCTGCTGCCCATGCGGGTCGGCACCTGGCTGCGGCAGGCCTTCCTCATCACGGTCATCAATCCCAAGGCTATCGTGTTCTACATGGCCTTCTTTCCCCTGTTCATCGACCCGGCGCGCCATCAGGGCGCCACCACGCTGCTGGCCATGGGGCTCACCATCTCGGCGCTCACCCTGATCTACTGCTCGCTGCTGATCGTGGCGGGCCAGTGGACGTCGCGCCGCCTGCGTGCGCAGCCGGACCTGGGTCGCTGGCTGTCGCGGCTGGCTGGCGTGGCGCTGATCGGCTTCGGGGCGCGGCTGGCTACGGAGAGCTGATGGCGAGCATCTTCTGCGTGGCCAACCAGAAGGGCGGCGTCGGCAAGACGACCACCACCGTGAACCTGGCTGCCGGCTTGGCGGCGCAGGGGCAGCGGGTGCTGCTGGTGGACCTCGATCCGCAGGGCAATGCCACGATGGGCAGCGGGATCGACAAGCGGCAGCTCGCGCGCAGCGTCTATCACGTGCTGATCGGCATGGCGAGCGTGGGCGCGGCGCGCGCGCGCAGCGAGGCCGGCGGCTACGACGTGCTGCCGGCCAACCGCGAACTGGCCGGCGCCGAAGTCGAGCTGGTGGACCTCGATGACCGCGAGTCGCGCCTGAAGGCCGCGCTCGCCGCCGTGGCAGACGAGTACGACTTCGTGCTGATCGACTGCCCGCCTTCGCTGTCCTTGCTGACCCTCAACGGGCTGTGCGCGGCACATGGGGTCATCATCCCGATGCAGTGCGAGTACTTCGCGCTCGAGGGGCTGGCTGACCTCGTGAACACCATCAAGCGCGTGGCGGCCAACCTGAACCCGGACCTGAAGATCATCGGCCTGCTGCGCGTCATGTTCGACCCGCGCATGACGCTGCAGCAGCAGGTGTCGCAGCAGCTGGTCGACAAGTTCGGCGACAAGGTGTTCGAGACCATCATCCCGCGCAACGTGCGCCTGGCCGAGGCGCCGAGCTATGGTCTGCCCGGGGTGGCCTACGACCGGAGCGCGCGCGGCGCACAAGCCTACATTCACTTCGGCGCCGAGATGATCGCGCGCTGCCGCGCGCCGCAGGCGCGCCCATGACAGAGGAGCCGCGGCCTTGATCAAGCGACCGAAGGGCCTGGGCCGGGGGCTCGATGCGCTGCTGGGCAGCGACGCGGCGGTGGCCACGCCGGCCGGCAGTCCGCAAACGCTGCCCCTGGCCAGGCTGCGCGCCGGCAAGTATCAGCCGCGCACGCGCATGAACAGCACGTCGCTGGCGGAACTTGCGGAGTCGATCAAGGCGCAGGGCGTGATGCAGCCGATCCTGGTGCGGCCGGTCGATGACGGGCTGTACGAGATCATCGCCGGCGAGCGGCGTTTCCGTGCCTCGCAGATGGCGGGCCTGGACGAGGTGCCGGTGCTGGTGAAGGCCGTGCCCGACGAGGCGGCGCTCGCCATGGCGCTGATCGAAAACATCCAGCGCGAGGACCTTAATCCTCTCGAAGAGGCGCAGGGCGTGCAGCGCCTGATCCGCGAGTTCGACTTCACGCACGAGCAGGCCGCGCAGGCCATCGGCCGCTCCCGCAGCGCCACCTCCAACCTGCTGCGGCTGCTCAACCTGGCGCCGCCGGTGCAGGAGATGCTGATGGGCGGTCAGCTCGACATGGGCCACGCGCGGGCGCTGCTCGCGCTCGACGGCGCCGCCCAGGTGCAATTCGGCCACCAGATCGTCATCAAGGGCCTGTCGGTACGCGAGGCCGAGGCGCTGGTGGCGCGCCAGCAGCAGCCGCCGGGCGCCCGCAAGAGCGCGGCCCGGCGCAGCCGCGATGTCGAGCGGCTCGAGGAAGAGCTGGCCGATGCGCTGGGCGCGGTGGTTCGGCTGTCGGCCGACGCCAAGGGTCGCGGCAAGCTCGTCATCGAGTTCGCCAGCCTCGACCAGCTCGACGGCATCGTGCAGCGTCTGCGTTAGCGCCTCCCGTTAGCGCTTCCAGTTAGCGCCTCCCGTTGGCACCGCCGGGGTGTCGCCGGGCCGCTGCCGGCGCGCAGCGCGCGTCCGGCGAACTTCCTGCTCGCCTGCGTCGTTTTTTCGGCGGCGCCACGGCAAGTCGGCACGTATGGTGTGGGTCTCAGCGGGAGCACGACCATGGACAACGAGACCCTGCGCCTGATTGCCCGCCTGAAGATCACGGCGGCGCGCGCCGGTCTGCCGGTTGACGTGGTGCGCTTCGCCGCCGACCGGCCGTACGCCAGGTCGGTGCTGCAGAAGTTCTCGGACAGTGCATCCGAGGAGGATGTGCTGCTGGCTCTTCTGTTGATGGAAAAGCTGCGGATGATCGCGCCGGTGCCGCCCGAGGTCGCGGCGCCGCCTTCCCAGCCAGTCCAGTTGCCGCCGGTACAGGGCGAGGACAAGCCGGCGGTCGAGGAGCGCTACGTCGGCCGCTTGCGCTGACGACCGGGCTGACGGGCTTGCCGCCCAGCGGGGCGTTGCGCTGGACAGTCCGGCCGTGACCTGCGCGCTTCTGCACTCACCGTCCTGGCTCCGGCCGCGCTCCCGCCTCCTTGCCGCACCGCCGTAGTAAACTCTCGCGGCTTTACGGAAAACGAAGCTCGTGTGCGGGACGTTCCCGCCAGCCCGCCGGCTTGCGTCTCACCGGTGGGTCCTGGCGCCCGGAATGGTGGTCATGTTCCGGATCGTCATCCTGCAAATCCTCGCCACCCTGATCGTTGCTGCGGCCTGCGGGCTGCTGGGTGGCGCGAATGCCGTGCATGCCGCGCTGTCGGCCTTGGCGGGCGGTGCTGCGGTCTTCGTCCCGAACGGTCTGTTCGCCCTGCGTCTGGCGGCATCCGCCAGGCGACCGCAGGGTGCGAGCGTGGCGACGTTTTTCGTGGGTGAGTTCGTCAAGCTGGGCTCGACCATCGCGCTGCTGGCGCTGCTGGCCTGGGCCTACGAGGACGTGGTTTGGCTGGCGGCCGTGGTTGCGATCATCGCCGCGCTGAAGAGTTACATGGTTGCATTGCTGCTGCGCTGGTGAGCAGGGTGGCGCAGCAGTCGCTAAGAACAATCGAATCGTCGAGTCCGCAAGATGGCCAGCGCCGAAGCCCCGACCGCCACCGAGTACATCGTCCACCACCTGACGCACCTGTCGACGGCCAAGCAGAAGGTCATCGTCGACTTTTCGGTGTTCAACGTCGACACCATTTTCTTCTCGGTGCTGATGCTGGTCTGCACGCTGCTCATCCTGCGTGCTGCCGCCCGGCGTGCCACGGCGGATGTGCCGGGCAAGTTCCAGGCCTTCGTCGAGATGATCGTCGAGATGGTCGAGGAGCAGAGCAAGTCGATCGTCCATGGCAACCGCAGCTTCATCGCGCCGCTGGCGCTGACGGTGTTCGTGTGGATCGTGCTGATGAACGCGATCGACCTGATCCCGGTGGACCTGTTCCCGAAGCTGTGGCAACTGATCGTGGTCGGCCTGCTCGGCAAGCCCGAGTGGGACTACATGCGGCCGCTGCCGACCGCCGACCTCAACGGCACGCTGGGCATGTCGCTCGGGGTCCTGCTGCTGATGATCTACTACGGCATCAAGATCAAGGGGTTCGGCGGCTGGGTCCATGAACTCTTCGCCGCGCCGTTCGGCGACAAGTGGTTTCTGTACCCCTTCAACTTCGGCCTCAACCTGATCGAGTACCTGGCGAAGATGGTGTCGCTGGGCATGCGGCTGTTCGGCAACATGTACGCGGGCGAGCTGCTGTTCTTCCTGATCGCGCTGCTGGGCGGCTTTGCCGCGCTGAGCGGCACCGGCATCCTCATGGCCATCGGCCACGTGATCGCCGGGACCGCGTGGTGGCTGTTCCACATCCTGATCGTGATCCTGCAGGCCTTCATCTTCATGATGCTGACCATGGTCTACATCGGCCAGGCGCACGAAGGCCACTGATTCCCCCTTTCCCTTCATCTCCCTTATCTTCCAAGGAGTTCTGCAAATGACCAACGTCGCATTCGTCGCCCTGGCCTGCGGTCTGATCATCGGCCTGGGCGCCATCGGTGCCTGCATCGGCATCGGCATCATGGGCGGCAAGTACATCGAGGCCGCCGCCCGACAGCCCGAGCTGATGAACACCCTGCAAACCAAGATGTTCCTGCTGGCCGGCCTGATCGACGCCGCGTTTCTTATCGGCGTCGGCATCGCGATGATGTTCGCGTTCGCCAACCCGTTCGCTGGTTAATCAGTCTCCGACTCCACTGAACCGCAGAATGGGGCGGCGCGGCGACAAGCCGCGCCGCACGCATCAATGAACATCAACGCCACGTTGTTTGTTCAGCTGGTCGTGTTCTTCATCGGCGCCTGGGTGACGATGAAGTACATCTGGCCGCCGCTGATCAAGTCGCTGGAAGACCGGCAGAAGAAGATCGCCGACGGGTTGGCCGCCGCCGAGCGCGGCAACCGCTCGCTCGACGAGGCGCAGCGCCACATCGCCAAGCTCGAGGCCGACGCCCGCGCCTCGGGTGCCGCCCGTGCCGCCGAGGCCGAGAAGCAGGCCGCGGCGATCGTCGAGGCCGCCAAGAAGGACGCCGAGGCCGAGCGCGCGCGGATCCTGGCACAGGCCAAGGTCGACGCCGAGCAGGAAATGGCGCGCGCAAAGAACGCCTTGCGCGACCAGGTCGCCGTGCTCGCGATCGCCGGTGCCGAACAGATCCTCAAGCGCGAAGTCAGCGCGCAGGTGCACGCGGATCTGCTCGGCCAGCTCAAAGCCAAGCTGTAAGGGGCAGACAATGGCCGAACTGTCGACCATCGCGCGCCCCTACGCCGAGGCGCTGTTCGAGGCCGCCAAGGCAAGCGGCCAGCTCGACGCCTGGGTCGCTCCGCTCGAGGAGCTGGGCGCGCTGATGCGCCATCCGCAGGTCACGCAGGTGGTTGCCGATCCCAAGCTCGGCGCCGATGCCGTCGTGCGGCTGCTGGCGGGCCTGCTGCAGGCGCCGCTGCCGGCCGAGGGCAGGAACTTCCTTGCCACGCTGATCGACAACGACCGCCTGGCTGCCCTGCCCGAAGTCGCCATCCAGTACCGCCGGTTGAAGAACGCAGCCGATGGGGTGGCCGACTGCACGATCGAAAGCGCCTTCCCGATGACCGACGGCGACGTGGCCGGGTTGGTGCAGTCCCTGTCCAGGAAGTTTGGCCTCACGCTCAAGCCGACCGTCACCGTCGATCCCGGGCTGATCGGCGGGGTGCGCGTGACCGTCGGCGACCACGTGCTCGACACCTCGGTCAAGACGCGGCTGGCGCAGATGCAGGCGGCGCTGACGGCCGCCTAAACCGATTCAACCATCGAAAGGTTGCGACGATGCAACTCAATCCTTCCGAAATCAGCGAACTGCTGAAGAGCCGCATCCAGGGCCTCGGCGTTTCCGCTGAAATCCGCACCCAGGGCACCGTGGTGTCCGTGACCGACGGCATCTGCCGCATCCATGGCCTGTCGGACGCCATGCAGGGCGAGATGCTCGAGTTTCCCGGCAACACCTTCGGCCTGGCGCTGAACCTCGAGCGCGACTCGGTGGGCGCCGTGGTCCTGGGCGCCTACGAGCACATCAAGGAGGGCGACACGGTCAAGGCGACCGGCCGCATTCTCGAAGTGCCGGTCGGCCCCGAGCTGATCGGCCGCGTGGTGAACTCGCTGGGCCAGCCGATCGACGGCAAGGGCCCGATCAACGCCAAGACGACCGACGTGATCGAGAAGGTCGCGCCCGGCGTGATGTGGCGCAAGTCGGTCTCGCAGCCGGTGCAGACGGGTCTGAAGGCCATCGACGCGATGGTGCCGGTGGGCCGCGGCCAGCGCGAGCTCATCATCGGCGACCGCCAGACCGGCAAGACGGCGGTGGCGGTCGACACCATCATCAACTCCAAGGGCAAGGATCTGATCTGCGTCTACGTCGCGATCGGCCAGAAGGCCTCGACCATCGCCAACGTGGTGCGCAAGCTCGAAGAGACCGGTGCGATGGCCTACACGATCATCGTGGCGGCCTCCGCCTCCGAGTCGGCGGCGATGCAGTACATCGCGCCTTACTCCGGCTGCACCATGGGCGAGTACTTCCGCGACCGCGGCCAGGATGCGCTGATCATCTATGACGACCTGACCAAGCAGGCCTGGGCCTATCGCCAGGTGTCGCTGCTGCTGCGCCGGCCGCCGGGCCGCGAAGCCTATCCCGGCGACGTGTTCTACCTGCACAGCCGCCTGCTCGAGCGCGCTGCCCGCGTCAACGAGGAGTGGGTCGAGCGCTTCACCCACGGCGCGGTCAAGGGCAAGACGGGCTCGCTGACCGCGCTGCCGATCATCGAGACGCAGGCGGGTGACGTGACCGCGTTCGTGCCGACCAACGTCATCTCGATCACCGACGGCCAGATCTTCCTGGAGACGGACCTGTTCAACGCCGGTATCCGTCCCGCGATCAACGCCGGCATTTCCGTGTCGCGCGTGGGCGGTGCCGCGCAGACCAAGGTCATCAAGAAGCTCGGCGGCGGCGTGCGTCTGGCGCTCGCGCAGTACCGCGAGCTGGCGGCGTTCGCGCAGTTTGCCTCCGACCTCGACGACGCCACGCGCAAGCAACTCGAGCGCGGCCGCATGGTCACCGAGCTGATGAAGCAGCCGCAGTACCAGCCGCTGCAAGTGTGGGAGCAGGCCGTTACGTTGTTTGCGGTGAACAACGGCCACTTCGACGACATCGACGTCAAGCGCGCGCTGGCCGCCGAGAAGGGGCTGCGCGACTTCCTGAAGAACAAGCACGCGGCACTGGTCGACCGCATCGAGTCGACCAAGGACCTGTCCAAGGACGACGAGGCGGCGCTCACGGCGGCGATCGTCGAGTTCAAGAAGACCGGCGCGTACTGATCGATCGCCAACCCGGCGCAGGCCGGGACCCTATTTGACGCGAACTTGGGCCCCAGCCTTCGCCGGGGCGACGAGGGAGCCAAGCGGGACACTCCGTCATGCCAAGCACTAAGGAAATTCGCCTCAAGATCAAGAGCGTGCAAAACACGCGCAAGATCACCAAGGCGATGGAAATGGTGGCCGCGTCCAAGATGCGCAAGGCGCAGGACCGCATGCGCCACGCCCGTCCTTACGGCGACAAGATCCGCAACATCGTCGCCCACCTGGCCAGCGCCAACCCCGAGTACCGCCACCCCTTCGTCGTCAAGCGCGAGGCGCTGCGCACCGTCGGCCTCATCATGGTGTCGACCGACAAGGGCCTGTGCGGCGGCCTGAACACCAACATCCAGCGCGCAGTGCTGCAGCGGGTCAAGCAGTGGGAAGGCGAGGGCGTGAAGTTCCAGGCTACCGCCATCGGCAACAAGGGCTTTGGCTTCCTGCAGCGCCTGAACGCCAATGTCGTGTCGCACGTGGTGCAGCTCGGCGACAAGCCGCATCTGGACAAGCTGATCGGCCCGCTCAAGCTGCAGCTGGACGCCTATGCGGAAGGCCGGCTCGACGCTGTCTACATCGCCTACTCGCGCTTCATCAACACCATGAAGCAGGAGCCGGTCATCGAGCAGCTGCTGCCGCTGTCGGCCGAGCGCTTTGCGCAGAGCGAGGAAGAAAAACGCGCCTACGGCTGGGACTACCTGTACGAGCCCGATCCGCAGCGCGTGATCGACGAGCTGATGACGCGCTATGTCGAGGCCATCATCTACCAATCGGTAGCGGAGAACATGGCCAGCGAGCAGAGCGCGCGCATGGTCGCGATGAAGGCAGCCAGCGACAACGCCAAGAAGTTGATCGAAGAGCTGCAGCTCATCTACAACAAGACGCGCCAGGCCGGCATCACCAAAGAGATTTCCGAGATCGTCGGCGGTGCCGCCGCGATCTCCTGACGCATTCGAAAACCCAGAGTCAAGGAATCAACAATGAGCACCGGAACCATCGTTCAGTGCATCGGCGCCGTGGTGGACATCGAGTTCCCGCGCGATCAGATGCCGCGCATCTATGACGCGCTGGTCCTCGAGCAGGACGCCGGCAACAAGCTGGTCGAGCAGGGCCTGACCTTCGAGGTCGAGCAGCAGCTCGGCGACGGCATCGTGCGCACCATCGCGATGGGCTCGTCGGACGGCCTGAAACGCGGCATGAAGGTCAGCAACACCGGCGACAGCATCAAGGTGCCGGTCGGCCCCGGCGTGCTGGGCCGCGTGATGGACGTGCTCGGCCGGCCGATCGACGAGAGGGGCCCGATCAAGTCGGAAGAGCGCCGCTCGATCCACCAGGCCGCGCCGAAGTTCGACGAGCTGTCTCCTTCGGTCGAGCTGCTGGAGACCGGCATCAAGGTGATCGACCTGGTCTGCCCTTTCGCCAAGGGCGGCAAGGTCGGGCTGTTCGGCGGCGCCGGCGTCGGCAAGACCGTCAACATGCTGGAGCTCATCAACAACATCGCCAAGGAGCACTCGGGCCTTTCGGTGTTTGCCGGAGTGGGCGAGCGCACCCGCGAGGGCAACGACTTCTATCACGAGATGTCTGACGCCAAGGTCATCGTGCAGGAGGACCTGGCCCAGTCGAAGGTGGCGATGGTGTTCGGCCAGATGAACGAGCCACCGGGCAACCGCCTGCGCGTGGCGCTGACCGGCCTGACCATGGCCGAGCGCTTCCGCGACGAGGGCCGCGACATCCTGTTCTTCGTCGACAACATCTACCGCTACACGCTGGCGGGCACGGAGGTCTCGGCGCTGCTGGGCCGGATGCCCTCGGCGGTGGGCTACCAGCCCACGCTGGCCGAGGAAATGGGCCGCCTGCAGGAGCGCATCACCTCCACCAAGGTCGGCTCGATCACCTCGATCCAGGCCGTGTACGTGCCGGCCGACGACCTGACGGACCCGTCGCCGGCCACCACCTTCGGCCACCTCGACGCCACCGTCGTGCTCAGCCGCGACATCGCCGCGCTGGGCATCTACCCCGCGGTCGACCCGCTCGATTCGACCTCGCGCCAGATCGACCCCAACACGATCGGCGAAGAGCACTACAACACCACGCGCCGCGTGCAGGCCACCCTGCAGCGCTACAAGGAGCTGCGCGACATCATCGCCATCCTCGGCATGGACGAGCTGTCGCCCGAGGACAAGCTGGCGGTGAGCCGCGCGCGCAAGATCCAGCGCTTCCTGTCGCAGCCGTTCCACGTGGCCGAGGTGTTCACCGGCGCGCCGGGCAAGTACGTGCCGCTGAAGGAGACGATCCGCGGCTTCAAGATGATCGTCGATGGCGAGTGCGATGCGCTGCCCGAGCAGGCCTTCTACATGGTCGGCACGATCGACGAGGTGTTCGAGAAAGCCAAGAAGATCCAATAATCCGTCGAGCGTCAGGCGCCGGGCGTCGAGCGTGACTCGGCGGCCGTCGCGCCAGACGCTGGACGCCAGACGCAGGACGCACCATGGCCACCATCCACGTTGACGTCGTATCCGCCGAGGAAAGCATCTTCGCCGGCGAGGCGGAGTTCGTCGTACTCCCTGGCGAGGCCGGCGAGCTCGGCATCTTTCCCCGGCACACGCCCCTGATCACGCGCATCAGGCCCGGCGTGGTGCGCATCAAGCAGACCGGCAAGGCGGACGAGGATCAGGTCTTCGTTGCTGGCGGCCTCCTCGAAGTGCAGCCGAACGTCGTGACCGTGCTGGCCGACACCGCCATCCGCGCCAAGGACCTCGATGAGGCCAAGGCAAGCGAGGCGCTGCGCGCCGCCGAGGAGCAGAAGAAAAACGCCACCAGCGAGCTGGAGATCGCCAAGGTCGAGGCCGAGATGTCGGCGCTGGCGGCGCAGCTGGCGGCCATCAAGAAGCTGCGCGGCAAGTAGTCGGGTCGCGCAGGACCGCTCGCTGCAAGGCGCGCCCGCAGGATGCGCTACGAGGATCGCGCGAGGTTTCCGCGCGCATCGATAGCGGCTTGGCAGTGCACCCAGTGGCGCGGTCGTTGTCCACTCCGCCCCGGGGACTCAGCGCCGAGCCAAAGCTTGGTCTAACCGAGCGGACGGGCCTTATACGGTGGTCCGGGGCCAGCGCGGTGTCCGCCGGCGTCGCGAAAACGCATCACCTGTCGCCGGCAGGCGTCGGTTCGCCTGACGGCCGCTTCCGCAGGCTGAGTCACTTGTGTCAACCTTGAAAGTGGCTACGCGTTAGCCGTAACAGCCTGCGACTTTGGCCCTTCAAGTGGAAGCTCGGAGCGCGGGCCGTGCTATGTTGATCAACCAACCGTTCCAGGAACAACCATGAAGAAGCTGCTTGCTGCCCTGATCGCCGGCGTGTTCGCCATTGCTGGCGCCGCCATCGCCCAAGAGAAGAAGGCCGAGGCCAAGAAAGACGAGAAGAAGACCGAAGCCAAGAAGGACGAGAAGAAAGACGCCAAGAAGTAATCCAGGCGTTTTCTGCTTTTCCTTGAAGCGGGCCATCTGGCCCGCTTCGCATTTCTGGGCGCCCCGGCGAGCGCGCCGTGCTGCGGGCAGCGGCAGTTCGCCAAGCTGCGCACCGCCTGAGTTCGCGCGCGCGCCCCTGCCTCCTGCAGCAAGCCAGGGCGCGTGCCACAATCCCCGCCGCCTTTCGACTGCCCATGTCTTGCGCGTGAAACCTGCCAACGACACGCTGCTGCGCGCCCTGCTGCGCCAGCCCACCGAGTACACGCCGCTCTGGCTCATGCGCCAGGCCGGCCGCTATCTCCCCGAGTACTGCGCCACGCGCAAGCGTGCCGGCAGCTTCATGGGTCTGGCGAAGTCGCCCGCCTATGCCACCGAGGTCACGTTGCAACCGGTCGACCGCTTTCCCCTCGACGCGGCGATCCTGTTTTCCGACATCCTCACCGTGCCCGACGCCATGGGCCTGGGGCTGTACTTCGCCGAGGGCGAGGGACCGAAGTTCGAGCGGCCGGTGCGTACCGAGGCGGACGTGGCCCGGCTCGCGGCGCCCGACCCGGAGTTGTCACTCACCTACGTGTTGGACGGCGTGCGCGAGATCCGCAAGGCGCTCGCCAACCGCATTCCGCTGATCGGCTTCTCCGGCAGTCCGTTCACGCTCGCCTGCTACATGGTCGAAGGCGGTGGCTCCGATGACTTTCGCCACATCAAGACCCTGCTGTACGCGCGTCCCGATATGGCGCATCGCATCCTGACAGTCAATGCGCAGGCGGTGACCGACTACCTCAATGCGCAGATCGGCGCCGGCGCCCAGGCCGTGATGATCTTCGACACCTGGGGCGGCGCGCTCGCCGATGGCGCCTACCAGGCGTTTTCGCTGGCCTACATGCAGCGGGTCGTCGACGGGTTGCGGCGCGAGCACGACGGCGAGCGCGTGCCGGTGATCGTTTTCACCAAGGGCGGCGGCCTGTGGCTCGAGCAGATCGCTGCGATCGGCGCCGACGCGGTGGGCCTCGACTGGACCGTCAACCTGGGCGCAGCCCGGCGACGCATCGACGACCGCTGCGCACTGCAGGGCAACCTCGATCCGATGACCATGTTCGCAGGCGAGGAAGCCCTGCGCGCGCAGGCCAGAGTCGTGCTTGACGGCTTTGGCCGGCCGCAGCGCGAGGACGGCCGCTGGGGTGGACACGTGTTCAACCTGGGTCACGGCATCTCCCAGTTCACGCCCCCGGAGGCGGTCGGATTCCTGGCCGATGAAGTCCATCGCCATAGCCGCAGCCTGCGCGGCTAGGCAACGGCAAAGCGCGCCAACATGGTGCTGCTGCAATGCGGCAGCGCAAGCGTTGCGCAATGCGCGCGCCACTTGACTTATTCACAAAATTTCGTCCATTGAGACACAACGGGCCTTGGCAGACGTCAAGAGCTCGCAGAGCACGAGACTTCGTCGCAACTGGTTGATTTACAACAAAAAGCCTCTTGTGCTGCAGAGCGCACGGCGCAGCGCCACAGGCGTACCGTGTTGCGTGTCAGCCAGCATGGACGTTTTGTCCACAAAACTATCCACAGGGTCGCGAAGGGTGAGGAGACCCTCAAGAATCAGCGACTTAGCGGATGTAATCCGAGTTGCCTCGTCACTGTCGGCAGGTGGGAGACGACGCACATGATCGTGCAGGTGGTCGTCGATGCGCCGCTGCCCGCAGCGCTCGAATACGCGGTACCTGCCGGAGCCGACGGGGCCGGCTTGATCGGCCGTTGCTGCGTCGTGCCTCTCGGTCGCCGCCGGGTCAGCGGACTGATCGTCGGCACGGCGGCGCAGGGTAGCGTGAATGCCGCGCGGCTGCGCGGTGTGGAGCGCGTGGTCGACGAACTGGCGCCGCTCGGCGCCCACTGGCTGCAGCTCACGCGCTTTGCCGCCGAGTACTACCAGCATGCCTGGGGCGAGGTCGCGGTGCCGGCCTTGCCGCCAGCGTTGCGCGCCCCGCCTGGACCGCGCTTCGGAGCGGTGCTTCAGCGCATGCGCGCGGCCACGCTCACCCAGGGCGTGGCGCCGCTGCCTGCACCGGTACTGAACGACGAGCAGCAGGCGGCCGTCGCGGCGATCGATGCCGCGGAGGGCTTCGTGCCGCACCTGCTGCATGGCGTGACCGGCAGCGGCAAGACCGAGGTGTATCTGGAAGCGGCGGCGCGGCGCCTGGCGCGCGATGCGCGGGCGCAGGTGCTGCTGCTGGTGCCCGAGATCAATCTCACCCCGCAGCTCGAGTCGCGGCTGCGCGCCCGCTTTCCGCAGTTGCCGGTGGCGGTGCTTCACAGCGGTCTGGCGGCGGGCGAGCGCTCGGCCCAGTGGCTGGCGGCGCACGAAGGCCGGGCCCGACTGGTGCTGGGCACGCGGCTGGCGGTTTTCGCCTCGCTGCCGCACCTGGCGCTGGTGGTGGTCGACGAGGAGCACGACGCCTCGTTCAAGGCGAGCGACGGGCCGCGTTGCTCGGCGCGCGACCTGGCGGTCAAGCGAGCCCAGCTCGCAGGCGTGCCGGTGGTACTGGGTTCGGCGACGCCGGCTATCGAGACCTGGGCCCACGCCCAGCGCGGCAAGTACCGGCTGCTCACGCTCGGCCACCGCGCCGGCGGCGGCCGCGCCGCCGACGTGCAGGTGCGGATGGTGGATACGCGCAGCGACAAGCCCGAGCAGGGGCTCACGGCCAGCGTGCGCAGCGCGCTCGTCAACACACTGGCGGCGGGTGGGCAGTCGCTCGTGTTCATCAACCGCCGCGGTTATGCGCCGGTGCTCGCCTGCGAGTCCTGCGGCTGGCTGTCGCAATGCAGCCGCTGCTCGACTTACGCTGCCTTCCACAAGGGCGATGGCAGCCTGCGCTGTCACCACTGCGGCTGGCAGGTGCGCGTGCCCAGCGCCTGCCCTACCTGCGGCAACGTCGACCTGCGCGCGGTCGGGCAGGGCACGCAGCGCATCGAGGAGACGCTGGGCACGCTGCTGCCCGGTGCGCGCATTGCCCGGCTGGACCGCGACAGCACGCGGCGCAAGGATGCCGCGCGCGACGCGCTCGAGGCCATGCACGCCGGCGCGGTGGACGTCCTGGTAGGCACGCAGATGATCGCCAAGGGCCACGACTTCCAGCGCGTGTCGCTGGTGGTGGTGCTCAACGCCGACGCGCAGCTGGTGGCGGCCGACTTCCGTGCGCCCGAACGGCTGTTCGCCACGCTGCTCCAGGTCGCCGGCCGCGCCGGCCGCGCCGGCCACGCAAGCCGGGTCCTGGTCCAGACGCGCTATCCGGCGCACCCGCTGCTGCAGGCGCTCGCGCGGGCCGACTACGCCGGCTTTGCGCGCCAGCAACTGGCCGAGCGGCAGGCGGCGCGGCTGCCCCCCTTCGTGCATCAGGCGCTGCTGACGGCCGAAGCGCGCGCCATGGCGCCGGCGCTGGCCTTGCTGAGCGCCGCGCAGGAAGCCGGCGCGGCTGGTCGTGGCGTGCGGCTGTACGACGCCGTGCCGATGCCGCTGGAGCGGCTGGCCGGGCTGTATCGCGCCCAGCTGCTGGTGGAGGCGCCGCGCCGTGCCGACCTGCAGGCGTTCCTGTCGGACTGGCTGCCGGCAGTGGCCATGCTGGCGCGCGCCCGGCGGCCGCAGGTCCGCTGGCAGATCGAGGTCGACCCACAGCAGATCTGAGGATGGAATAAGGCGGGTGCGGCGCGTGTTGACCACTTGCAGTCCCCAATCCCAAGGAGAACCACATGAACCCGAGCCTGATCCGCCCGCTTGTCCTGGGCGCCCGGGCGGCGCTGTTTGCCGCCGCCGTCGTCGTGCTGACGGCCTGCGCCGGCTTCGGCGGCGCGCCGTCGCCGGCCCGCGTCGCCGATGGCGTGTTCGTCAATGCTGCCGGCATGACGCTCTACACCTTCGACCGCGACACCGCCGGCAGCGGCAAGAGCGTGTGCAACGGACCGTGCGCGGTCAACTGGCCGCCGCTGCTGGCCGCCGCCGACGCCCGCGCCAGCGGCGACTGGAGCGTGATCACGCGCGACGACGGACAGCGCCAATGGGCCTACAAGGGCAAGCCGCTGTACGGCTGGGCCAAGGACAGCAAGCCCGGCGACCGCACCGGCGACGGCTTCAACAACGTATGGCGGCTGGCGCGGCCCTGACGCCGGCGGAAGCGGCGCCCTGAGGGCACGCAGCGGCGCGTGGCGAGCAGCTTCACCGTGGCCGAGTTGCAGGCGCAGATCCCGCGCCTGCGCCGCCACGCCCGTGCCTTAACGGGCTCGCGCGAGCGGGCCGATGACCTGACCCAGGACACCCTCGAGCGCGCCTGGAACAAGCGCGCCCTGTGGCGCGCCGACCCCGCGCTGGGCGCCCGCAGCCTCGGTGCCTGGCTGTTTGCCGTGATGCACAGCGTGTTCATCAACGGCCTGCGCCGCGAGGGCCGTTTCGAGCCGCTCGACCGCGTCGTCGAGCCGGCCGACCAGCCCGAAGCGGCGAGTGCTGCGAGCGTCGAGACGCCCCTGGCGCTGCGCGACCTCGAGCGTGCGCTGGACCGCCTGGCGCCCGAGCAGCGCGCCGTCCTGCTGCTGGTGGCGCTCGAAGGCCTGGCCTACGACGAGGCTGCTGCCGTACTCGGCGTTCCGATCGGCACCGTGATGTCGCGGCTGTCGCGCGCCCGCGAGCGGCTGCGCCGGCTGCTCGACCCCGAGGAGGCGGTCATGCCGATGCGTCGAGTCAAGTAAATGAAGCCCCTGCGATGAAGACCGACCCGCCCGCGCCCGAACCGACTCCGCCCCCGCCGGTGCCGCCCGACGAGGCGGTCCTGCAGGCCTACGTCGATGATCGCCTGGCGCCGCCGCAACGGGCGCTGGTGAGCGACTGGCTCGAGCGGCATCCGCAGGTCGAGCAGCGACTACAGCAGTACCGCACGTACAACGCCGCGCTGCACGCGCTGTACGACCCGGTCCTCGACGAGCCGTACGACCTGCGATTGCCGGGCCATGCGCCCGCAACGGCGCCCGCAGCCGCGCGTGGTCCGGCACTGGCCTGGGCGGCCGCGCTCGTGCTCGGTGTAGCGATAGGCTATGGCGCCCACGCGGCGCTATCGGCGCGGGCGCCGTCGGCCGTGCTTTCGATCGCCCGGCAGGCGGCGCTGGCGCATGCCGCCTACGTGCCCGAAGTACGACACCCGGTGGAGGTTGGCGCCGCCGAGGAGGCACACCTGGCGGCCTGGCTGTCGAAGCGGCTCGATGCGCCGCTGAAGGCGCCGTTCCTCGGCGATGCGGGCTACCGTCTGCTCGGCGGCCGGCTGCTGCCGGCGGCGACCCAGCTCGGCGACGCGCCGGTGGCCTTGCTGCTGTACGAGAACGCTGCCGGCCAGCGCCTGAGCCTGCTGGTGCGGCGCGCGCAGGATAGCCGCGAGACCGCCTTCCAGTTCTCGCGCGAGGGTTCGACCGGGGTGTTCTACTGGATCGACGGGCCGTTCGGCTATGCCCTGGCCGGTGCGGTCGAGCGGGTGGAGCTCGCCCGCGTGGCGGAGCTCGTGTATCGGCAGCTCAACCCCTGAAAAGGCAAGGCCGCCTGCCGGCGGCCTTGCGTGCACCCGATCCGGGAGATTGGCGCCTCAGCGCGCCTGCGACACCATGTACTCGACGGCAGCGCGGATCTCCGCGTCGCTCGCCGCGGCGGCCGCGCCCCGGGCCGGCATCGCGCCCTTGCCCTTGATGACGCTGGCGGTCAGCGCATCGATGCCCAGCTTGATGCGCGGCGCCCAGGCGGCCTTGTCGCCCGACTTCGGCGCCCCCGCCACGCCAGCCACATGACAGGCGGTGCAGGCCTGCTTGTACAACGCTTCGCCGGCGCCGGCCTTGACCGCGACCGGGGCAGCCGCTGCGACCGGCGGCGGAATGGTGACCACCGGCGCGGCCGCGGCCGCGGGCGCTTCCGGCTTGGCCGCCTGCGCCGGCGCAGGTGCGGCCGGCTCGGTGAACTTGGCGCCGGAAAGGTTGGCCATGTAGGCGGTGGCGCGCGCCACCTCGATTGGGTCGAGGTCGGGATTACCGCCCTTGGCGGGCATGCTCTTGAAACCCTCGACCGCGTGCTTGACCAGCGTCTCGTAGCCCTGCCGGATCCGCGGCGCCCAGGCGGCTGCATCGCCGGTCTTCGGCGCGCCGGCGACCCCCGGCGTATGGCAGGCCGCGCAGGCCAGCTTGTAGACCGCCTCGCCCGACTGCAGCGTGCGCGCCCCGGCAGCGGCGGCCAGCACCACGGTGCCTACGGGCTTGAGCCGGTCGGCTACGGCCTCGGGCGTGAGCGAGCCCGAACCGGCGCTGGCGCGCTTGGCCCCGGCCACGTAGGTGGCGAGCAGGACGATCACCGCCACCGGCACGACGAACGACAGCACGATGATTGCGATGAGCTGCTGCGGGGTCTTGATGAGCGAGGCGTGCTGATCGGACATGGCGGGGGCAGGATGGGTGGCGATCGGACCTGGAGGCTTGGCGGCACTCAGGCTCGACGACCTGAGCGCACGATTATATGCGGCCCCTGTGCCGCTGCTCCGGCTCCCGTGTGAGTGCGGCGTTGGTCGGGCCCGGCCGAAGCGGCAGCCCGCCGATGTCCTCGGTTGTCCTCTCGGTTGGACTGGGGGTGAGCCAGCCGGTATCCTCACAACTCGCGTGATGCACGTCCGGCAGCGCAGGTGGTCACTGCGGCCCCGTTTGGCCACGCGACCCCGTCTTGGCGCCCGTAGCTCAGGGGATAGAGTATTGGCCTCCGAAGCCAAGGGTCGCAGGTTCGATTCCTGCCGGGCGCGCCACTCCCGCCGGCCTCCGCGTCAGGCGCAACTGTCTCCCTGCACCGTGCGGATGCGGGCAGCGGCAATGCACACCGTGCTTGCAGCGCCCCGGTAGCGCATCACCATGCGCCCGAGTACCAGTCCGTTGGAGCCCGACCAGCGGATGTAGCCGGTGTCGTCGAAGCTCAGCACGGTGCGCGGCAACCCGCGCGTCTCGATCTGCACGCCGCGCTCGGGCGCGACGAACACCCGCAGCACGGGATCGCCGGCGTCGCGCTCGCCGTCGTCGTCAAGATCGCCGTATACCTCCCAGCCGCTGCGCCAGTCGCGACCGTCGACCGGGCCGATGGCCACGCGGTGCCCGCGAGCCACCGCTTCGGAGCGCGCCAGTTCCATTGCCAGCCGCAGCTCCTGGGTGGCGGCGGTCAATCGCTGGCGTGACAGGAAGTCGCTCATCGACGGAGCGGCCGTCAAGCCCAGTACGGCGGACACGGCCATCACGGTCATCGTCTCAATCAGGTTGAAGCCGCGCTGGCAGCGCAGGATTGACATGGCAAGCTCCGTCGGAAGTGACAGGGCACCATGCTGCGCGGCGGAGGCCTGCTCGGGCAGCGGCATTTGCCGGTCCTGGCCCCGGAATATTCGCGCGCCGCTGGCCCACCTCGGACATCGCGGCGCTCATCCGGCCGGATGAGTGCCCTGGTGATCCGCGTGCCGTTCGTCGGCACCGGCCGGCCGGCCTTCGCTTCGTTCGTCATGTCGAACGAGGTCACGACGACAATGCCGACACCTTTCGAGCCATCGCGCCATGACGTCTGCCGCTCCTCGTTGCTCTGTCTGCTCCGGCTTCACGCTGATCGAGACGCTTGTAGTCATGGCGATTGCGGCGATCCTGCTGGCGTTTGCCGTGCCCGGTTTTCAGAACATCTTTGCCAGTACGCGGAATGCCGAGGCGGCCAACACGCTGATTGCGGCCATTGACCTGGCGCGCTCCGAAGCCGTGCGCACGGGGTCCAACGTGACCGTCTGTCAGTCGAACAACGTTCTTGCCGCGCTGCCCGACTGCGCCGGAGCGGGTGATTGGGCCGCGGGCTGGGTCATCTTCATCGATGACGTGGCGCCGCAGGGCGTGCGTGACGCGGGCGATACCGAGATTCTGTTTCGCCAGCAGGCGCTGGACGCTGCCGACGGGCGCGCCAGCCGCATCGGGCCCTCGGTCAATCCGCAGGTGTCGTTTGTGGGCGCCCTGACTTATCAGCCCAATGGTTTGCGGCTGCCGCTGCCCGGTGATCCGCCGCCGCCGTTTCGTTTTGAGGTCGGCTACCGCACGCAGGCCGAGGCGGCTCCGGGTTTGTCGCCGCGCTGCCTGCAGGTCAACTTCACCGGGCAGATGACCATCGTTCAGATGCAGTGTCCCGCATCATGATTCCGTTCACCCTCAAGCGCGCCACCGGCCGCCAGCGCGGCGCCACGCTGATCGAAGTGCTGGTGTCTCTCTTGCTCGTGGCAGTCACGATGCTGGGTCTGCTGGGTCTTCAACTGCGCTCCCAGACTTTCCAAAAGGATTCGATCGACCGCCGCAATGCCGCACTCATCGCCTCCGACTTCCTGGAGCGCGCCACCGGTAACTTTGCCGGCTTTCGCGCCGGGCTCTACAACGGTCTGCTCTATGTCGACACATTGCCCCCGCCGGCGCCGCCGGCGTGTGTCAACGCGCAGATCTGCACCCAGGCGGAGATCGTCGCCTGGGACTGGTACAACCTGCAGCGCAACGTGAACGCGCGCCTGCCCGCCGGCGTTGCGGCCGTCGTCTCGGTAGCCGCAGGCGGCCCCGGCGCCGCCTCGACCAGAGTGGATGTGATCGTGGGCTGGATCGACCCGGCTCGCACTGATCTGGCGCTGAACAACGGCCCCGTCGAGAAGGATCCCCTGTGCGAGGGCGTCGTGGCCGACGATCGCTACCGCTGCTACATCGCCAGGGCTTACCCATGAGCACAAGCAGTTGCATGAGCATTCGCCGCATGCCTCGGCACGGCCGCCAGTCGGGTCGCACGCTGATCGAGCTGCTGGTCGCAATCGCGCTGGGGCTGTTGGTCCTGGCCGGTGTGGCTTCGCTGTACTTTGGCGCCAGTCGGAGCGGGCGGGTGGCCGGCAATGTGGCCGCGGTCGAGGAAGGCGGGCAAATCGCGCTGTCGTTGATGGGCAACGCGGTGCGGCGCGCGGGCTATGCCGAAATTGCCGGCACCAACAGCACCGCGCGTTTCAATCTGCTGTTTGACGGGCCCCACGTGCGCGGCTGCAGCGACGGGCGCGACTTCGTCAACGCCGCGGCAGCCAATCCGGTCAATGCGGACTTCGTGTGCACGGGCGGGGCGGTTCCCAACCGCGTGGGCGACACGCTGGCGGTTGCTTTCCAGGCGGACGCCGTGCTGGCCGCCGCTCAGGCAGCCACCGTGGACTGCATTGGCAACAACCCGCCCAACCGTCCGGCGCCTGCGGCTTTTGCCGGTGCCGCGCCTGGCGGGGTGGTTCCGGTCGTTCAGAACGTCTACTTCGTGGAGTGGCAGCCGGCTAACCTCACCGGCAACCTGATGTGCGCGGGCAATGGCAACCCGGGTCAGCCGCAGCCCGTGCTGAACGGGGTCGAGGACTTCCGCGTCTTCTACGGTTTTGATCGCGCCGCGTTCCAGCTCGCCGGTGGCACCGGCGCGCCGCCGTCGGCCTCGTCCCTGCTCACGGCGGCCGACATCAACGCCCTGCCGCCGGTCGGTCTGCTGACCGGTTGGGACTTCGTCGTATCGGTGCAGGTGTGCGTGCTGGTGCGCACGCAGGACCCGGGCACCTCGCTCGGCAACACCTTCATTCCCTGCCCGGCCGATGCCGCGCAGGCCAGGAACCCCGCGCTGATCGCGCCGGTGGCGTTGCCGGCCGACGGCGCGTTCCGCCGCGCCTACACCCAGGTGTTCACCATCCGCTCGCGCGCCTCGCAGTCGCCGTCCTGAGGGCTTCCATGTCGCCGCTGTCCCCCCGCCCGGCTTCCCGCGGCTTCGTGCTGCCGGTGGTGCTCGTCGTGCTGGTCGTGATGACCACTGTCGTGCTGTTCAACATCCGGCGCGGCGCGGTTGACGAGCGGCTGGCGACCAACGTGCGGCAATTCGTCACCATGGAGACGGCCGCGACCTACGCGCTGCGCTACTGCGAGATCATGCTCACGGTGTCGCCGCCGGGTCGCGCCGCGCTGCCGGGCCTGCCGGACCCCCCGAACGTGGTCGCGGCACCGCCGAGCAACGGGCCGCCGGCCTGGCGCCAGTGGGCCAACTGGAACATCACGCCGGTGGGTCTGCCCAATCCGTTGCACGCGACCGTCGTGCTCGCCCCCGACCTGCTGGGGCTTGAGGTGCAGCGCGCCGAGTGTCTCTTCGAGGACGCCACCAGCGAGCTGGTTGTTCTCAGCACCACGCCCAACGTGGCGAACAACGCCACCGACGTACCCCCCAACTGGCAGAAGTACCGCATCACGGCCGAGGTGCAGGGTGTGGGTGTTGCCCGTGCCCAGAGCGAATTGCGCATCAGCCTGAACTGAAGTGTCCGAGGCCCCCATGAAACAACCGAACCCTTCCCGCCGCACGCCGATGCAGCGCATCGCGCGAGTGCTGTTTCCGCTGATCACCGCGATGCTCACGGTGCAGCCGCTCGCCTACGCCGCCCCGAACCCCTCGCTGCTGGCGCAGGCGCCTCTGTTCGTCGACAACATCGTGCCGGCCAACGCATCGTTCATCCTCGATGACTCGCTGTCGATGGCCAGCGGCCGGCTGCCCATGCCGCCCGGGATCACCTCGCCCGCGACCAGCGGCAACGTGACGGTCATGCGAGAGCCGGCGACCGGCGGCCTGCTGGGCTGGCGCTCGGGCGAGCCCACCCGGAGTGTTCAGGCGCAAGACCTGCTGTATCGCGCGCCCTCGCTCAACCCTCAGTATTACAACCCGGCGATCACGTACTCGCCCTGGAACAACAACGGCACGCCGATGCCGAAGGCATCGTTCGCCATGACCCCGCGGCCCGACGGCTTCCGCCCGGGCCAGACGCAGCATGACATGCGCTTCCGCGGTCCCAACTACACGACTTCTAACAACCTGATGGCGCTGAACACCGCGGAAGGTGCCAACGCACAGACGTTCACCACGACCGGCGCTGTCGAGTCGCCGTCGTTTGTTGGCGCCAGTGACGGCGGTCAGAACATCGACCTGTTCAGCAAGCCGATGGCCAAGACCTTCACCACGACGAGCTGCGTCGCCTGGAACTTTTCCTTTGTGCACAACGTTGTCAAGACCCCGGCGTCGTGTTCGGTTAACCGCGTCAACCGCACTCCAGGCCCCGGCACCCGGTGGCGAGCGGAAATCGGCTGCACCGAGACCTGGGGTCCCTGGGGCCCGTTCGGCGGCCCGCCTCCAGCCAGTCTCCAGTGCCCTGCGGCCGTTGAAGGCGGATCCCGCGCTTCCTGGACTCAGTCCGACACGCCCGGGCCGGCCTGCCCTTCTGGCACCATCGACCAGGGTGGTCCCGAGCCCCGCTGCTGTCCGTTGGCCAGCGTTGTACCCGCCGTCACCACCCCGACGCCCTGCTCCGGCACGACGGGGCCTCTGGCGTGCCCCTGCACCGCCACGGCGGCAACGGGTATCGGTGGCTGCCCGTCCGGCCAGACCTGCCCGCTCGCCAACACCTGGTACACGGCCCCGAACGACCTGGTTCTGGCGCGCTATTACCGCTATGAATTCACCTTGCCGGCCGGCAGCGACGCACTCCGCCAGTCCAACAAGTCCTGCACCGGCCCCGGCTTCACCGACTGCCGAAACTATCGCCTGGTCGAGATCGACCGGGACGTGCCCACCCGGGTGTTTCCGGTGGTCGATGTCGACGGCCGTCCGGCCCGGCGCGCGCCGGCTGCCGGCGAGCCGACCCTGCCCAATCACTGTCTGTCGCAGGCACCGTTCGACGGGTCCGTCTGCTCCTGGCAGGAGGAGGCGCAGAACTTCGCCAACTGGTACACGTACTATCGGTCGCGTCTGTTTGCTGCGATCGGCGTGTCGGCGGCTGCGCTGGCCAAGGTGACTGCGGGCAACAATGCACGCGACCGGCTGCGCCTTGCCTACGGCTCGCTCAATTACTTCCCCACCGCGCCCGACCCCTACGCGCCTAATCCGAACCAGACCCGCCTGCCCAACACGCTCACCGTCGACCCAACGGCCGGTGCGGAGGACAACGCCGGCATCCTGGTGCGCGGCGTGCGGGAGTTCCTCGAAGGCACCCCGGAACGCCAGCAGGTCTTCAACTGGCTGTTCAGCCTGCGCGCTCTCGGCGCCACGCCCAACCGCGAGGTGCTCGACTCGGTCGGCCGCTACTACACGCGCACGGACCAGCTGGGGCCCTGGGCCGACAATCCGGGCGTAGGCGGAGGCCGCCCGCAGGCCGCGCACATCCCCTGCCGGCGCAACTTCACGCTGCTCATCACCGACGGCGAGTGGACCAACAGCGTCAATGTCGTACCCACTGCGCAGTCGCAGCCGCGGCTCGAAGACATGCCCTCGCCGGTGCGCGCCAACCCGCCGCTGGCGTCGCAGTCGGCCGCGACCATCTTCAACGCGCGCAGTCAGGACGGGCCGATCCACACCGGGCCTGGCGGGCAGAACTATCAGTACAAGCTGGCCAGTGAGCCGCAGTGGACGGTGACCGGCAACCCCACGGGAACGCTGACCGATGCGGCCCTGTACTACTGGTCGCGCGATCTGCGCCCGGACCTCGACAACACCATCCCGGCCACCAGCGCCAATGAGGCGTTCTGGCAAAGCATGACGACCTACATCGTCGGCTTCGGCATCACGGCCAGCCGCGACAACGCCGCCACCCGGAACGCCGTGGCCGCCAAGACGGCGCCGTCACCCGTCTGGCCCGCAGTCAACACCACGGCCGGCGTCATCACTGATCGCGACACCACACCGGTCAACTGCGGCTTCAACACCACAACCAACCCGTCGGGATGCGGCCGGGTCGACGACACCATGCGGGCCGCGCTGGCCGGCCGGGGGGACTTCCTGGCGGCCAGCAACGTCGAGGAACTGGCCCGCAAGGTGGCCGATGCGCTGTCCAAGTTCGACGCGATTTCGGCTGCGGGTGCCGCGCCGGCGGCCACCCGCGCGCGCGTGGAGGCCGGCGACCGTGTGTTCGTCGCAACGTTCAAGACCAACGACTGGTTCGGCGAGCTGAAGTCGTATGACGCGGTCACCTACGTCAACGAGCTGACCACGTCGGGTGAGCTGTCGACGGCGCCGCAGTGGAACGCCTCCTTCCCGGCGTGGAACACGCGCGCCATCTTCACGTCCACGGGCTCCGTTGGGGCGGGCGTGCCGTTCCTCTACGGCAGCCTGACCCCGGCGCAGAAGACCGCGGTCGGCTCATCCAACGTGGTCGATTACGTCCGCGGCAATCAGGCGCTCGAGTCGCCGCCCACGGGGTTCCGCAATCGCAGTGGCCGCCTGCTCGGCAGCATCGTCAACTCGGACCCCAGCTACTCCAAGGCCAACGACTTCGGCTTCAACGCTGCGCGTTCGCCGGCGGCGGCCAGCGGCAACGGCGCCAGCTACCCGGCCTTTGTCACCAGCAACAAGAGCGGCCGGCGCGCCGCGGTCTACGTCGGTGCCAACGCCGGCAAGCTCCACGCCTTCGATGCCGCCACCGGACAGGAACTGTTTGCCTACGTGCCGCGCGCCACGCTGGCGCAACTGCCCCAACTGGCCTTCGTCGACTACGTCCACAAGTACTTCGTCGACGGTCCGGTCGTGCAGGGCGACGTGTTTTTGGACTCGGCCTGGCGCAGCGTCGTCGTCGGCACCTCGGGTAACGGTCCGAAGTCGATTTTCGCGCTCGACGTCACCAACCCGGCGCCGGTGGCCGAGAACGGCCGTCCGGCGTTCGGGGCGAGCAACGTGCTGTGGGACCTGACGGGCGCTGACCACCCGGACATCGGCAACATCACGGAGCCGGGCTTCATCGCCAGCGGCAAGGACGGCAACTGGTACTACTTCGTCGGCAACGGCTGGGAAAGCCAAAACGACAAGGCCACGCTGCTGGCGATCAACCTGAAGACCGGCGCGGTGCTGTCGATTGCGACCGACGCGGCGGGCGGCTCCAACAGCGCAGCACCCACCCGCACCGCCTTCCTCGACCGGACCAATGGCCTGGGCGGCGTCACGCCGGTGTACGACGCTCAGCGCAACGTGGTGGCCGTCTACGGCGGCGACCGCCTCGGCCGGCTCTGGAAGTTCGACCTCGATTCAACCAGCACCTCCAACTGGAAGGTCGCCACGACCGGCGGCCTGCCCCTGTTCGTGGCGATCAACAGCGACGACCGGCGCCAGGCGATCACCGCTGCGCCGCGCCTCACCCAGCACCCGGCCGGCGGCAACTTCATCGTGTTCGGTACCGGCAAGCTGTACGACGTCGCCGACAAGACCGACATGAGCGTGCAGTCGGTCTATGCATTGTGGGAGAAACCGGGCAGCAACGATCAGATCGCCTCGGACCGCGCCGTTCCCAGCATGCTGAAGCTGACGCTGAGCGACGTCCCGCCGCCGTCCGGCACGCGCTTTGACCGCGCAGTCGACGGAGAGGAGAACATCAACTGGTCCACGCACGTCGGCTGGTACTTCGACCTCGCTACCACCGCCGGGGTGCCGGGTGAGCGGCTGATTTCCTCGCCTTCGGACGTGGGCGGCTTCGTGCAGTTTGGCACCTTCGCTCCGGTCAACAACGCCAGTCCGTGCGAGGGCAATGGTTCGTCCTACTTTTACCGCCTGGCGGTCGCCAGCAACCTGTCGCAGGCGTTTACCGCGCCGCGATCGGCGGCCGTCATTGGCGTGCCCATCCTTCCGACCACCGAGGTTCGCATGATCTCCAAGGCCGCGTCCGTCTCCGCGGTTTCCACGCGCGATCTGACGAAAGACCAACTGGCCGCGGCGATCGCGGCGCCGCCCGGCGCCGGCAGCGGCAACTGCCCGCCGGGCACCTTCAGCACGGTCACGGCCACGGTGGGCCTGACGCCGGTCGGCGTCACTTGCCTGGCGCCGCCACTTCGATCCTGGCGCGAGCTGCCCAGGGGGCCGCGATGAACGCCGTCTGCGGGAGGGTGCCGGACGGTGGAGCGCGGCTGGCGTTCGAGCCGCGCCGGCCGGCCGGGTTCACGCTGCTGGAGGTGATGATCGTGGTCGCCATCGGGGCGATCCTGGCGGCCATCGCGATACCCAGCTATGTGCAGTACCTGCAGCGGGGTTACCGCAGCGACGCCAAGGCGCTCGTGATGCAGGCGGCGCAGTGGCAGGAGCTGTTCCGTGGGCAAAACCAAAAGTACGCCACGGATGCCCAACTGCCGCCCGGCCTGCGTAATTCGCCCGTGCCACCCGCTGCACCCCGGTACACCCTGAAGGTGGATAACCCGACCGGTGACGCGACGTTCCTGATCACCGCGATCCGTCAGGGCGCGCAGGCCAATGACGAGTGCGGCGATTTCACGCTCAAACAGACCGGCGAGCGGGGTTTGGTCAACAGCACGCTCCCTTTCAACGAATGCTGGAACCGCTGAGCGGGTCAGGTCGGAGCCGTCTTGCTCGATGGGGGCTGCCGTCCTGAGATGCTCGCCGCGCCGCGCCCGTTGTCGTTCTCAGTCGGCCCGACGCGCGCTGTGCCTGCACTTTCCCGCTAGATCCGGGTCGCTTGGGCCGCAGCCATTGGGTACGCTGGTCTGCCCCTCCCCCTCCCCTGATTGGCGCCTTTCAGCGCGCGGGTGCCGTATCGACCGATGACCAAGCCCGCCCCGCCCCAGCCCACCGACATCACCCTGCACGCGGCCTCGCGCGTGCTCGAGATCGCCTACGACGACGGCCAGACGTTCCGCCTGCCCTTCGAGTTCCTGCGCGTGTACTCGCCGTCGGCCGAGGTGCGAGGCCATGGCCCCGGGCAGGAAACGCTACAGGTGGGTCAGCGCGACGTGACCATCACGCGGCTCGACCCGGTGGGCTATTACGCCGTGCAGCCGGTGTTTTCCGACGGGCACGCCAGCGGCATCTTCTCCTGGACCTACCTTTACGAACTGGGCCGCGAGCAGGAGCGGCTGTGGGCCGAGTACCTGGCGCAGCTCGATGCGGCCGGCGCCTCGCGCGACCCGGCCGATCCGCGCAACGCAGCCCACGCGCCGGCCGCCGGGCCCGGCTGCGGCAGCCACTGACCCCGGTGCTGCGCGCAAGAGCCTCGGGCGCCTCGCCCGCACGGCAGCAGCGTTTATAGTGGGCTGACCATGATCGACCCCACCTCCCGCGAGCCCGCCGGAGCGGCCCGCAGTGCCGACCAGTACGCCCCCGAGCACGCCCGCGATGGCGCACCCGGCGGCGCCGGCACCACCGACTTTGGCTACCGCCAGGTGCCGGAGCAGGAGAAGTCGGAGCACGTGGCCGGCGTGTTCCACTCGGTGGCGCGCAACTACGACCTGATGAACGACCTGATGTCCGCCGGCCTGCACCGCTGGTGGAAGGCGTTCACCATCCGTCAGGCCCAGGTGCGGCCCGGCATGAAGGTGCTCGACGTGGCCGGCGGCACCGGCGACCTGGCGCTGCGCTTTGCGCGCCAGGCGGGCCCGCAGGGCGAGGTCTGGCTCACCGACATCAACGGCTCGATGCTGGCGCAGGGGCGCGACCGCATGCTCGACGCCGGCGTGCTGCTGCCGGTGGCGCAGTGCGACGCCGAGCGCCTGCCGTTTGCCGCTGCGCACTTCGACGTGGTGACCGTGGCCTTCGGCCTGCGCAACATGACGCACAAGGACCGGGCGCTGGCTGAGATGGCGCGCGTGCTGCGGCCCGGTGGTCGGCTGCTCGTCCTAGAGTTTTCCCGGGTATGGGCGCCGCTGTCCCCTCTCTACGATGCCTACTCGTTCAACGTGCTGCCCTGGCTCGGCAGGAAATTCGCGGGCGACAGCGACAGTTACCGCTACCTCGCCGAGTCGATCCGCATGCACCCGCCGCAGGATGAGCTGGCGCGCCTGATGGAACAGTCGGGCCTCGAGCGCGTCCAATGGTTCAACCTGACGGCGGGGGTGTGCGCCTTGCATGTCGGTTATCGGCATTGAAACTACGGAGACCCAGATGAACGTTTCGAAGTGGCTGGCGGGCGCGGTGATCGGCGTGATGGCCGCCACCTTTGCCGCCGACGTGGAAGCCCAGCGCCGCATCGGCGGCGGCAAGAACATCGGCAAGCAGGCCCCGCAGGTGCAGCAGCGCCAGGCCACGCCGCCGCAGCAGCAGACCCCGCCGGCGCAGCAGGCGGCACCGGCCCAGCAGCCGGCCACGGCCGCTGCCCCCACCGCCGCGGCCGGTGCCACCGCGGCCACCGCCGCGCGCCAGGCCAGCCCGATGCGCAACCTGCTGATCGGCGCGGCCGCCGGTCTTGGCCTGATGGCGCTGGCCTCGTGGCTCGGCTTTGGCGAGGCCTTCGCCACCTTCCTGCTGTTTGCCCTGCTCGGCCTGGTCGCGCTGATGGTGATCGGCTACTTCCTGCGCCGCTCCGCGGCCGCGCCGCGGCCGGCCTACGGCAGCGCCGGCGGCGGCAGCTACGCGCCGCAGCCCGAGCCGCTGCGGCCCGAGCCGGCCCGTCCCGAGCCGCTGCAGCGCACCGCCGCGGCGCCGGCAGCCACGACCGGCATCCGTCCGGGCTCGGCGATGGACGAGTTCCTGCGCGGCGGCGCCGTCAACCCGGCCACGCCCTGGGGCGTGCCGGCCGGCTTCGATACCGAGGGCTTCCTGGGCCACGCCAAGGCCTACTTCGGCCGGCTGCAGGGGGCCTGGGACAGCGGCAGCCTCGACGAGCTGCAGGAGTTCACCACCCACGAGATGTTCATCGCGCTCACGCACGAGCTGCGTGGCAAGGCCGGCGCTACCCGGACCGAGGTCGCCGAGCTCGACGCCCGCCTGCTCGGCATCGAGTCGCTGCCCACCGAGCACATGGCTAGCGTTCGCTTTACCGGACGCCTCGTCATCAACGGCGAGAGCGAGGCCTTCGACGAGGTGTGGAACCTGTCCAAGGATGCGGCCGGCAAGTCGGGCTGGCTGCTGGCCGGCATTCAGCAGCTCGGCTGAGTTTTCCGCGCGGCGCGGCGTCCTGCGCCGCTGCGGTCTGCCAGAATCGGGGCACTTCGGTGCCCCGATTTTTTTTGAGCCGTGCCAGCGCCTCTCCCGCCCTTGCCGTCCTTCCTGCCCGATCTGGCTGCCGGCGCGGTCGTGCGCCTGCTCAACCGGCTGGCCGACCGCGAGGCCTGGGCGCAGGCCACCCTGCGCCCGTTTGCCGGTCGCAGCGCGCAACTCGAGGCGGCGCCCTTCTCACTTACGCTGGCCATCGACGGCGACGGCCGCTTTGCCACCGGCAGCGGCACGCCCGACGTGACCATCGCCATCGACGCGGCGCGCCTGCCAGCGGCCCTGATCGACCCGCAGGCCATGATGCGCAACGTGCGCCTGTCCGGCGACGCGGAGTTTGCGCAGGCGCTGTCGCAGGTGCTGCAGCGGCTGCGCCCCGAGCCCGAGGAGGAGCTGGCGCGCGTGGTGGGCGATGCGGCCGCCGTGCGCATCGTCGGCTTCCTGCGCAGCGCGCTGGCGCAGGCGCGCGAAGGCGGTGCGCGCCTGGCGGGCCATGCGGCCAACTACCTGGTGGCCGAAAACGCCATCCTGGCGCGCGGCTCCGAGGTCGAGCGCTTTGCACGCGAGGTGCATGCGCTGCGCGACGCGGTGGAGCGGCTGGACAAGCGCCTGTCTGCGTTGCAGGGGCGGCGCCCGGCGTGATCCCGCCCGTCAGGCCCGCCTGAGCTCATGCGCCTGCTGCGGCTGCTTCGCATTCTGGTGATCGTCTACCGCTTCGGGCTGGACGAGATCGCGTTTTCGAGCCTGAAGAGCCGCTGGGTCCGGCGGCTGGTCAGAGTCGGCACCGTGGGGCGCAGCCTCAGCGAGCCGCGCGGCGTGCGCCTGCGCCGCGCGCTCGAGGCGCTCGGCCCGATCTTCGTCAAGTTTGGCCAGTTGCTGTCGACGCGGCGCGACCTCGTGCCCACCGACCTGGCCGACGAGCTGGCGTTGCTGCAGGACAGCGTGCCGCCGTTCGACCCCGACCTGGCGCGCGCCCAGATCGAGCAGGGCCTCGGCCGCCGCATCGAGGAGATGTTCTCGCACTTCGAGCGCGAGCCGGTGGCCAGCGCCTCGATCGCGCAGGTGCACTTCGCGGTCATGAAGAACGAGGCGGCGTTCGGCGAGTGGGCCGGCCGCGCGGTGGCGGTCAAGGTGCTGCGGCCGAACATGCTGCCGGTCATCGACAACGACCTGGCGCTGATGGAGGCGGTGGCCGCGCTGATCGAGCGGCTGTGGCGCGACGGCAAGCGGCTGCGGCCGCGCGAGGTGGTGGCCGAGTTCGACCTCATCCTGCACGACGAGCTCGATCTCATGCGCGAGGCGGCCAACGCCTCGCAACTGCGCCGCAACTTCTCCGAGCGCAGCGGCCCGCGCAGCATGCTGCACGTGCCGGAGATGGCCTGGGATTTCTGCTGTCAGACGGTACTCGTCATGGAGCGGGTGTACGGGGTGCCGGTGAGCCAGATCGACAAGATCCGCGCCGCCGGCGTGGACATCAAGCGGCTGTCGTCCAGCGCGGTGGAGATCTTCTTCACCCAGTCGCTGCGCGACGGCTTCTTCCACGCCGACATGCACCCCGGCAACATCTTCGTCGGCATCGATCCGCAGCGGCCGGCCGACTTCGGCCGCTGGATCGCGCTGGACTTCGGCATCGTCGGCACGCTGGCCGACGAGGACAAGAATTACCTGGCGCGCAACCTGCTCGCCTTCTTCCGCCGCGACTACAAGCGCGTGGCCGAGCTGCACGTCGAGTCGGGCTGGGTGCCGCCCACCACCCGTGTGGCCGAGCTGGAGGCGGCGGTGCGCACGGTCTGCGAGCCGATCTTCGACCGGCCGCTCAAGGAGATCTCCTTCGGCTTCGTGCTGCTGCGGCTGTTCCAGATCTCGCGCCGCTTTCATATGGAAGTGCAGCCGCAGTTGGTGCTGCTGCAGAAGACCCTGCTCAACATCGAGGGCCTGGGGCGGATGATCGACCCGGACCTGGACCTGTGGCGCACCGCCAAGCCGCTGCTCGAGCGCTGGATGGACGAGCAGGTCGGGCTTCGTGCGCTGCAGGCGCGCGTCGTGCGCGAGGCACCGCACTGGGCCGCACTCGTCCCGCAACTGCCGCGGCTGGCGCACCAGGCGCTCGTGGATGGCCCGCGCCAGACCGAGGCGCTGGCGCGCGAGGTGCGGCGCCTGCGCCTGGAAGGCGAGCGGCGCTCGCGCCTGACGCTGCTGGCGGTGACGCTGCTCGGCGGTTTCGTGCTGATGGTCGCCTGGGCCTTCATCGGCATGCCGCTGCCCGGCCGGTAGCCGGCGCGCCCGAGCCGCGCCGTGCGGCGGCGGGCCAATCGGGGCGCATTGGCCGCGCGGTTGCGGCGCCAGCGGCGCGTCGAGCCCGCGGCCAGCACCGCGGGGTTTCACCCGGCGGGTAAACCACGAGGAACTGCGCCCGGACGCGCTTCTCAAAATCGGGTCTGCGGCGGCGGGCCCCTCTGACCGTGTCGCCACCACGGTGATGTCGTTGCCGCAGCGCTTCATTTTCCACAACGACATCGGCGCGGCCCCGGCGACCTGCCCAGCAGGACAGGCCGCGCCTGACGGGGCCTTCATGGACGCGCTGTCCTCATTTCTGCTTGCCGACTTTCTCGGCCATGCCGCCTGGCTGTGGCTGATGTTCATCGCCATCGTGATCGCGCTGCTGGTCTTCGACCTCGGCGTGCTGCACCGCGACCCCAACCACGTGATCGGGGTGCGCGAGAGCCTGTGGCTGTCGGCGCTGTACATCTCGCTGGCGCTGGTGTTCGGCGCCTGGGTCTGGTGGTACCTGGGCGCGCGCAGCGGCATGGAGTACTACACCGGCTTTCTGATCGAGAAGTCGCTCGCGCTCGACAACGTGTTCGTGATCGCGCTGATCTTCTCGTACTTCGCGATCCCGCCGCAGTATCAGCACCGCGTCCTGTTCTGGGGCATCCTGGGCGTGATCGTGCTGCGCGCGATCATGATCGGCGTGGGCGCGGCGATCGTCTCGCAGTGGAGCTGGGTGCTGTGGATCTTCGGCGCCTTCCTGCTGCTGACCGGCGTCAAGATGCTCTGGATGATCGACAACATGCCGGACATCGCGTCCAACCCGCTGCTGCGCTTCATGAAGAAGCACCTGCGCGTGACCAACGAGCTGCACGGCCACCGCTTCTTCGTCACCCAGCCGCATCCGGCGAGCGGCCGGGCGGCGCTGTGGGCCACCCCGCTGTTCTTCGCGCTGGTGCTGGTTGAATTTGCCGACCTCATTTTCGCGGTCGACTCGGTGCCGGCGATCTTCGCGATCACGCAGGACCCGTTCATCGTCTACACCTCCAACATCTTCGCCATCCTCGGCCTGCGCGCGCTGTACTTCGCGCTGGCCGCGGTGATCCACCGGTTCACGTACCTGAAGTACGCGCTGGCGGTGGTGCTGATCTTCATCGGCTGCAAGATCTTCTACAACCAGCTGTACGGGAAGATGGACGCGTGGATCTCGCTGTCGGTGACCTTCGGCCTGCTGGCCGCCGGCATCCTGTACTCCCTTTACAAGACGCGCAGCGGCAGCACCGTCCCGGCGGTGCTGCCGGCCAGCGATTCTGCCGCCCAGCGCGCCGCCTGAACCACACCCCGAGGAGACTTCATGCCAATGCAACCGATCGGCCGCGACAGTCCGGCCGCCGTGGCGCGCGTGGTCGCGCTGGCCATGATGGCCGACGCCAGCTTCCACCCGTGCGAAGTCGATGCGCTCGAGCGCGTGCAGGCCTGGCGCGACATGGGGCTGTCGCGCCCCCAGTTCCTGGCCGTGGCCAGCCGGGCCTTCGAGGAGCAGATGCAGTCGATGCGGCGGCACGACCGTACGCGCCTGCTCGACGATGCCGTGCTCGACCAGGCGCTCGATGCCGTCACCGAGCCGGCGCTGCGCCAGCTGGCCTATCGGCTGGTGGTGGAGGTGCTGCCGGCCGATGGCCGCCTCGGCGCAGCCGAAATGGCGGTGCTGCAGCGGCTGCTCGACCGCTGGCAACTGGCCGACGCTGCGCTGGCGCACGCGCTGGTGTAGAGCAGGGCGGGTGCGCTATCGGTAGGCGAAAGGGTAGGCGAAAGGGCGCGCATCGACCGCGCTGGCGCGGCCCAGCAGCGCGTCGACCACCAGGCGGGCGCTGCCGCCGGCCAGCGTCCAGCCGAGCGCGCCCTGGCCGACGTTCAGCCACAGCGTTTTGCGTGGCGTGGCCCCCAGCAGCGGCAGGCCGGTTGGCGTGGCGGGGCGGAAACCGCACCACGGCGCCAGATCGCCGGCCGGCTCCAGCCCGATGACCTCGCGGGTGGCCTGCGCCAGCGCCTCGATGCGCGCGGGCAGCAACCGCTCGTCGTGCCCGGCCAGTTCGACGAAGCCCGCCACCCGCAGCAGGCGCCGCGCACCGGCGACCAGCGGGGCGAACACCACCTTGCGCCGCGTGTCGGTGATCGACACCTGCGGCAGCGGCGCGCCCGCCGGCACCGGCACGGTGATCGAGTAGCCCTTCAGCGGATACACGAGCAGGCGCAGCCCCGCGCGCGCGCCCAGTTGCGCGGCGTGGCTGCCGTTGGCCAGCACCGCGTGGTCGGCGTGCAGTGGCCCGCGCGCCGTGTGCAGTCGCACGCCGCCCTTGTCGGCCGCGATGCCGGTGACTTCGGTGCCGAACTGCAGCGCGGCCCCGCGCTCCTGCAGCCGCGCGGCCAGCGCATCGCAGTAGGCGCCGCAGTCGGCCGCGGCCTCCGAGGGCGTCCACACCCCGCCGGCGATCTGGGCCGCGTAGCCGGCCAGTGCCGGTTCGCGCGCGATGCACGCGGCGCGGTCGAGCAGATGCTGCTCGCAACCGAGGCCGGCCTGGAACTGCAACTGCGCCTGCGCGGTGGCGAGCGCAGCCGCGTCCGGATACAGCACCAGCTTGCCGCTGTGCGCAAAGGCGCAGTCGATCCGCGCCTCGCCGATCACCTGCTCGGTCACGCGCCGCGACAGGGCCGCCAGCGCCAGCAGCGCGCGCGTGGTGGCCTGCGCTTGCTCGAAACGGCAGGCGCGCAGGAAAGCCAGCCCCCAGCGCCACTGCAGCGGATCGAACTGGAAGTGGAACTTCAGCGGCGAGTCCTCGTCGGCCAGCAGGGTCGGCAGCTTGCCGACGACCGCCGGCTCGGCCAGCGGCGCGACGTAGGAATACGACAGTTGCGCGCCGTTGCCGCGGCTGGCGCCCTGGCCCGCCGCGCCGGCGCGCTCGAGCACCGTGACGCGCAGCCCTTCCTGCTGCAGCAGCCAGGCGGTGGTGAGTCCGGCCACGCCGGCGCCGATGACAATCACGTGCATCAGAACAGTCTAAGCAAAGGGGCGAGGCGTGCCGGGCGCCGCACGGGACGACCACCCGCGGGGCCAGGGTTGCGCCGCGCGCCGGGCGGCCAACGGCGCGGCGGGAACCGGCGCCCGGGGCGGCGGGACAACGGACGCCGGGCGACCGGCCCCGGCGACCGGCCACTGGCGATCGGCCACTGGCGATCGGCCACCAGCCACCGGCGGTCGGCGATCGGCAGCCGGCCACCGGCGACCGGCGGTCGGCAGGCGCGCAGCGCAAGCCGGCACACCAAGCCGGCACACCAGGCCGGCACACCAGTCCGGCACACGCCTTGGCCCGCAGTCCGCGGACGGCGGCAGGCGCGTAGCATGCGCCGCCGCGTGCCTGCATCGAAGGGAGACAACGCCATGCTGCTCGGCTGCATCGCCGACGACCTGACCGGCGCGACCGACCTGGCGGTCAACCTGCAGCGCGGCGGCCTGTCGGTGGTGCAGGTCAACGGCGTGCCCGCGCCTGCGCTGGAACTGCCGCCGGTCGATGCGGTGGTGGTGGCGCTGAAGTCGCGCACCATCGCCGCACCGGCTGCCTGCGCCCAGTCGCTGGCTGCGCTGGCCTGGTTGCGGGCGCGGGGCGCGGCCCGCTGCTTTTTCAAGTACTGCTCGACGTTCGACTCGACGCCGGCCGGCAACATCGGGCCGGTGAGCGATGCGCTCGCGGCGGCGCTCGCCGTCGGGCGCGAGGCGGCGCCGGACCCGCTGCCGCTGGTGCCGACCACACCCGCCTATCCGCGCAACCAGCGCACCGTCTATCGCGGGCACCTGTTCGTGGGCGATTCGCTCCTGTCGGATACCGGCATGCGCGAGCATCCGCTGACGCCGATGACCGACGCCAACCTGGTGCGCGTGTTGCAGGCGCAGACGGCGCGGCGCGTCGGGCGGGTGCCGCACGACACGGTGGCGCAGGGTCCGGCGGCGATCGCAGCGGCACTGGCGGCCCTGGCCGCCGAAGGCGCCGGCCATGCGCTGCTCGATGCCGTGACTGAAGCGCAGCTGCTCGACATCGGCCGCGCGCTGCGCGATGTGCCGCTGGCGGCCGGTGGCGCCGGGCTGGGTCACGCCTGGGCAGTGGCGCTGGCACCGCAGTCCGGCGGGCCGGCGCCGGCACTGCCGGCCGTGGGCGGGCGTGCCGTGGTGCTGGCCGGCAGCTGCTCGGAGGCCACGCGCCGGCAGATCGATGCCGTGCGCGGGCGCTGGCCCTGCGCCACGCTGGATGCCGACGCCCTCATCGCCGACGCCGAGGCCGAGGTGGCGCGACTGGCCGCGTGGGTGTCGGCGCAGCCGGCCGCGGCGGCGGTGCTGGTGGCGGCCTCGCTGCCGCCCGCGGATCTGCGCCGCGTGCAGGCGCGCCATGGTGCAAGGGAAGCCGCGGCAGCGGTCGAGGCGGGGTTTCGCCAGCTCGCCTCTCGCCTGCTCGAGCAGGGGGTGCGCCGCTTCATCGTCGCCGGCGGCGAGACCTCCGGTGCGGTGGTGGAAGCGGTGACTGCCTGCACCGGCGGTCAGGTGTTGCGGATCGGACCGGAGGTCGCCCCCGGCGTGCCGCAGACCGTGCTGCTCGGCACATCGCCGGTCGGTCTGGTGCTGAAGTCGGGCAACTTCGGGGGCGCGGACTTCTTCATGCAAGCCCTCGGGTTCACACCCGACGGGTGATCCCGATGCCTCGGCCCTCGGGATGTGGCCGATGCTTGCTGGGCGGTGGTTCTGGATGCGGCGCGGGGTGCGCTCACTTCCTACCCGGGCGGGCGTGGCAGCCGCGCGGCTTGCGGCAAGCGGAACCGGCGCGAGTCATCGCGTGGGCCGGGGCAAACTCGTGAGGCGGCAGCGCCGCCGGAGTGGCGCGGTTGCGCGCGCAGCGCCGACGTTCGTGGCGATCGGGGCTGCCATCGCGCCACCCGTCGAACGGGCCGCGATCGCGGGGGTTGACCCGGCTAATCGGCGCTTATGCATCTTCAAGGCCGCCGCGGTTCGGCCGATGCTTGAAGCAGTCCTTGCTGGTTACCGACCCGGTCGCCCGCCGGGCGCATTGATTCAGGAGGCGCTTGATGGATCCGCTGTTCGGCGAGCCGCTCGGCTGGCTGCTGCTGGCGCTGCCGGTGGCGTATGTGTTCGTGCGCGTACCGATGGTGACGAGTGAGCTGCTGCGCTCGATGCTCGCCGGCGCGGGTCAGGGTCGGCGTGCGGAGGAGTTGATCGCCCGGTTCGAGCGCGGCCGCAACCTCGACCAGGCGGCGGTGCTGTTCGTCTGGATCCTCGCGCTGACGCTGCCGTGGCCGCTGGGCTATCCGCTGTTTGCGGCAAGCTGCTGGTGGTTCACCGAGCGTGCGCGGGCGCGGTTCGACTGGCTGCAGCGGCAGTAGCCCCGCTGCCTACTCCACCGTCACGCTCTTGGCGAGGTTGCGCGGCTTGTCGACGTCGGTGCCGCGGCCGACCGCCGTGTGATACGCGAGCAACTGCAGCGGCACCACATGCAGGATCGGCGACAGGTCGCCGTAGTGCTCGGGCAGGCGGATCACGTGCACGCCATCGCTGGACTCGATGCGGGTGTCGGCGTCGGCAAAGACGTACAACTGGCCGCCGCGGGCGCGCACTTCCTGCAGGTTGCTCTTGAGCTTCTCCAGCAGCGCGTCGTTGGGCGCCACCGTCACCACCGGCATCGCCTCGGTCACCAGCGCCAGCGGGCCGTGCTTCAGTTCGCCGGCCGGGTAGGCCTCGGCGTGGATGTAGCTGATCTCCTTGAGCTTGAGGGCGCCCTCGAGCGCGATCGGATAGTGCCGGCCGCGGCCGAGGAACAGCGCGTTGTCCTTGCGGGTGAAGATCTCGCTCCAGGCGATGATGGCCGGTTCCAGCGCCAGCACGCTCTGCAGCGCCACCGGCAGGTGGCGCAGCCGCCGGACCGCGAGCGCCTCGCGCTCGGGCGACAGCCGGCCGCGCAGCTTGGCCAGCGTGGTGGCGAGCAGGTACAGCGCCACGAGCTGGGTGGTGAAGGCCTTGGTGGAGGCCACGCCGATCTCCACGCCCGCGCGGGTGAGGAACTGCAGGTGGGTCTCGCGCACCATGGCGCTGGTGGGCACGTTGCACACCGCCAGCGTGCGGTTCATGCCCTGTTCCCGGGCGTGCTTGAGCGCGGCCAGCGTGTCGGCGGTCTCGCCCGACTGCGAGATCGCCACCACCAGCGTGTCGGGGTGCGGCACGCTGGTGCGGTAGCGGTACTCGCTGGCGATCTCCACCGACACCGGCACGCCGGCCAGCTCCTCGATCCAGTAGCGCGCCACGCAGCCGGCGTAGTAGCTGGTGCCGCAGGCCAGCACCAGCACGCGGTCGATGCTCCGCAACACCTCGGCCGCCCCGGCGCCGAACAGCGCCGGGTCGATGTGCGGCGCCTCGCTCAGCGGGTCGAGCGTGTCGGCCACCGCCTTGGGCTGCTCGAAGATCTCCTTCTGCATGTAGTGGCGGTAGGGACCGAGCTCCACGGCGGTCGAGTACGCCGCCACCGTGCGCACCGGCCGCTGTGCGGCGGTCGGCTCGCGGCCCTGTGCGTCGACGATCCACACCCGCCCCAGTTGCAGGTCGACCACGTCGCCCTCGTCGAGGTAGATGATCTGGTCGGTGGTGCCGGCCAGCGCCATCGCGTCGGACGCGAGGAACGTCTCGCCGCGGCCCACACCCACCACCAGCGGCGAGCCGTGGCGCGCGCCGACCACGCGGTGCGGCTCGTCGCGCGCGAACACCGCAACGGCGTAGGCGCCGCGCAGGCGCCGGACTGCCCGCTGCACCGCCTCGAAGAGGTCGCCCGCGTACAGGTGATCCACCAGGTGCGCGATCACCTCGGTGTCCGTCTGGCTGTCGAACACGTAGCCGTGCTGTTCCAGTTCGGCGCGCAGCTCATCGTGGTTCTCGATGATCCCGTTATGCACGAGGGCAATGCGCGGGCGCGCCGCGCCGCCCCGGGCCGGGCCGGCCGATACATGCGGATGCGCGTTGCGCGGGGTCGGCGCGCCGTGGGTGGCCCAGCGCGTGTGCGCGATGCCGGTGAAGCCGGTCAGGTCGCGGGCCTGCGCCTCCAGCTCGGCGACCCGGCTCACGCTGCGGACGCGCTGGACTTCGCCATCGGCATGCACCGCCACGCCGCAGGAGTCATAGCCGCGGTACTCCAGGCGCTGCAGGCCCTCGATCAGGACCGGAACGATGTTGCGCGACGCCACCGCGCCGACAATGCCGCACATGCCAACCTCCTCGTGAGTCGGGGGCGGATGCTAGGCGCAGTCGGGTGAAAGAGGCATGCGAAAACTGATATCAGATCGAAACAAACAGGCGATTCCGATCGAGTGTGAAAGAAAATTGCAAATGCAGTAGATTTCGAGTCCATGGCCTTCAGCCTCGATCCAACGGACCGCCGTCTGCTTGCCCTGCTGCAGGCCGATGCCGGCCTGACCAACCAGGCGCTGGCCGAGCGCGCGCACATCTCGCCTGCCACCTGTCTGCGGCGGGTGCGGCGGCTGGTGGAGGCCGGCGTGATCGAGCGGCGCATGGCCATCGTGTCGCCCGATGCCCTGGGCGCCGGCATGACCGCCGTGCTGGAAGTCACGCTCGACCGGCAGGACGCCGCGCGCTTGGAGGCGTTCGAGGCGCACGTGGCCGCCGAGGCCGCCGTGCAGCAGTGCTACCGCGTGGCCGCCGGCCCGGACTTCGTGCTTATCGCGTACGTGGCCGACATGCCGGCCTACCACGCCTTCGTGCAGCGCTGCCTCACCGCCGAGGCCAACGTGCGCAACGTGCGCGCGTTCTTCGCCGTCAAGCGGAGCAAGTTCGCGCCCGCGATCCCCGTGTAGCTGCGTTCGCGGCGAACGCGAAGGGCTGGGCGCGTCGCGCGTGGCGCACCGCGCGCGATGGATCGGACGGTCCGGCCGGGCAGTCGCCCGGCGCCTGACCCAGCTCAAGGGCAAGGGGGCGTTGCGCGCAGGCCTGTTGCCCAGCGCCGCCGGCCGTCGCCGCCGATCCTCGTTGGCCGTTTGCGGTCTCAGGCCGGGAGTTGGTCCGGCCGCAGCTCGTACAACACGTCGGGAAGGCGCTCCATGTTGGCGCGCCCGTCGGTCGACCGCACGGCCCGGAAGCCGTGCTTCTCGTAGAAGCGGCGCCCCATCGCGTTGCCCTGGAGCGTCCACAGGCGCACGGTGCGGTCCTGCCGCTGCGTGGGCGACAGCGCAAAGGACAGCAGCGCGCTGCCGTGGCCGCGGCGGACGCGATCGGCCGCCACATAAAGGTTGCCGATCCAGAGCGCGCCGTCGTCGTGCGACTGCAGCGAGACGAAGCCGAGTACGCCGTCGGTGTCGTGCAGGATCCATGTGCCACCATGCGGCAGCAGGTCCTCGCGCAGCCACTGCTCGACCGCGTGTTGCGGTGGCGGCGGCAGGAAGGCCCAGTGCACCGCGCGCGACTGCACGTGCAGCGCAGCGAGCGCCCCCGCATCGGCCGGCGTGGCGGGGCGCAGGCGGCTCATGTCACTTCTTCTTCACCGGCCGCGTCCAGCCTTCGACCACCAACTGCCGCGCCCGCGCGACCGTGAGCTTGCCGGCCGGCACATCCCCGGCGACCGTGGACCCCGCGCCGATGGTGGCCCCGGCGCCCACCGCGATCGGCGCCACCAGCACCGAGTTGGAGCCGGTCTGCGCATCGTCGCCGATCTCGGTGCGGTGCTTGTTGGCGCCGTCGTAGTTGGCCACGATGGTGCCGGCGCCGATGTTGACGCGCGCGCCCACGGTGGCGTCGCCCACGTAGGCCAGGTGATTGGCCTTGCTCGCCCGGCCCAGGGTCGAGTTCTTCACCTCGACGAAATTGCCGATATGCACCTCGTCGGCCAGTTGCGTGCCCGGCCGCAGCCGCGCGTACGGGCCGATGCGGGCCTGCGCGCCGACCTCCGCCTCCTCGAGCAGGCAGAACGCGGCGATCTCGGTGCCGGCGCCCACGGTCGCGTTGCGCAACACGCAGTGCGGCCCCACGCGCACCCCGTCGCCGAGCGTGACCCGGCCCTCGAACACGCAGCCCACGTCGATGAACACGTCGCGCCCCACCGTCAGCGTGCCGCGCACATCGATGCGCGCCGGGTCGGCCAGGGTTGCGCCCTCCTCCAGCAGCGCCTGCGCGATGCGCCCCTGCGCCACCCGCTCGGCGGCCGCCCGTTGCGCCGGGCTGTTGACGCCGGCCACCTCCGCCGCATCCGCCGCGGGCACCGCCGTCACCGTGCAGTGCTCGCGCACCGCCGCGGCCACCACGTCGGTCAGGTAGTACTCGTGCTGGGCGTTGTCGTTGGACAGCGCGCCGAGCCAGCGCTTCAGCGCCGCGGTCGGCGCCACCAGGATGCCGGTGTTGACCTCGGCGATCGCCAGCTCGTCGCCATGGGCGTCCTTCTGCTCGACGATCTTGAGCACCTTGCCGTGCCAGTCGCGCACGATGCGGCCGTAGCCGGTCGGGTCGGGCAGGGTGACGGTCAGCAGGCCCAGCCCGCTGGCGCCGCCGTCGCGCGCCGCCGCCAGCAGCCGCTGCAGCGTGGCGGCGGTGATCAGCGGCACGTCGCCATAGAGCACCAGTGTGGGCGCGGCCTCGTCCAGCAGGGCGGCCGCCTGCTGCACCGCATGGCCCGTCCCGAGCTGCGGCGACTGCACCACGAACTGCAGGCCGGCACGGTCGGAGAAGGCGGAGCGCACCGCGTCGGCGCCGTGTCCGACCACCACGATCACCCGCGCCGCCGCCCCGGCCGCCCGTCCGAGTTCGACGGCGGTGTCGATGACGTGGGCTAGCATCGGCCGCCCGGCGACTTCGTGCAGCACCTTGGGCCTTGCCGACTTCATGCGCTTGCCCTGACCGGCGGCCAGGATGACGACGTTCAGGGGCACGTTCATGCGCGGCTTTCAGCCATAAGGACCACCCGATGAGCTTGCACTCGGATGCTACTGCCCCCGGCGCCGTGCGCCGCCCGCCTGCGGCGCCTGCCAGTCGGCCCGCCGCGCCGGTTGCGCTGGCGCGGCGGGCGCGGCACGTGCTGGCCTTCGGCCTGGTGCTGCTGCTGGCGAGCTGCTCGTCGATCAAGCTCGGCTACAACAACGCCGACACGCTGCTGGTCTACTCGCTCGACAGCTACCTCGACCTGGACGAGACGCAGGAGAAGCTCGTGCGCGAGCGCGTGCGCGAGCTGCTGGGCTGGCACCGCAGCACCCAGCTGCGCGCCTACGCGCGCCTGCTCGACGACGGCGAGCGCCAAGTCGGCAACGGCCGCGTGACGGCCGACGAGGTACTGGCGTTCCAGCAGGCGATGAACGACAAGCTGATGCGCGTCGGCGAGCAGGCCGCCCCCGAGCTGGCACGTCTGGCCCTGACGCTGCAGCCGGCCCAGGTCGACCACCTGGCCGGCAAGCTCGCGCGCGACAACGCCAAGGCGCGGCGCGAGTTCGTGAAGACGGCCGGCCGCGAAACGCTGGATGACCGTGTGAAGGCCTATGCCGAGCGCGCCGAGAGCTGGTTCGGCTCCCTCAGCCGCGAGCAACTGGAGCTGGTGCGCACCGCGCTGGCCGCGCGCCCCTCCGGCCAGCAGGTGTGGATGGAGGAGCGCGAGCGCCGCCAGCGCGACCTGGTGACGCTGCTGCGCCGGATCGTCGACGAGCGGCCGACCGAGCCGATCGCGGCGCAATGGCTGCGCGACTATCTTGCGCAGCTCGCGCAACCAGACGATGACCAGCGCCGCGCCCGCGTGCTGGAGAGCCGGCGCGGCAACGCGCAGCTCATCGCGCAACTGATCAACGGCGCCAGCCCCGCGCAGAAGGCCGCGCTGGCGCGCAAGCTGCGCGGCTACGCGCAGGACTTCAGCACGCTGGCTGCCGGCAGCGGCGGCCGCGGCTAGCCGCGCCTAGCCGCGCCGGCCCTCGCACTGGCCCCCGCACGGCCTGCCTCCCGCTCAGGCCCGCCACGCCTCGGGCAGCGCCGCGCGGGTGGCGTGCAGGTCCTGGTTGTTTGCCAGGCCGGCCAGCAGCGCATCGACCGTGACGCGCACGCGCGGCGCCAGATACTGCCGGTGCGGGTAGTGCAGCACGATCTCACGGTTGCCGGCGTCGTGCCAGTCGGTCAGCACGGCCTTCAGCCGCCCCGCGCGCAGCAAAGGTATCGCGTGATGCAGCCCCACCTGCGCGATGCCGGCGTGCTCCAGCGCCAGGTCGATCAGCGCCTCGGGGTCCGACAGCCACAGGCGGGCCGGTACCGACAGCACCGTGGCGCCGCGCCCGCTGGCGCGGCGAAAGCGCCACGGGATATCGCCGCCGCCGGGCAGCCGCACGCCCAGCAGGTCGTGCTGCGCCAGGTCGGCCACCTGCCGGGGCGCGCCGTGCGCGCGCAGGTAGCCGGGCGAGGCCACCAGCACCAGCGGCAGCCGCGCGATCCGGCGCGCCACCAGGCTCGACTCCTCGATGACGCCGCCGCGCACCCCGATGTCGTAGCCCTCCGCCAGCAGGTCGACCGCGCGATTGTCCAGGCTCACTTCGACCTGCAGCTCGGGGTGGCGCGCGGCAAGCGCCGGCAGCAGCGGCAGCAGGTAGCGGCGGCCGAACGACACGCCGACCGAGATGCGTACCCGCCCGACCGCGGCGCCGCGCGCATGGCCGATCTCGGCCACCGCCTCGTCCAGCGCGCGCAGGGCGGCGGCGGCGCGCCCCCGGAACGCCTCGCCCTCGGCGGTCAGCCGCAGCTGGCGGGTCGAGCGGTTGAACAGGCGCACGCCGAGCTGCTGTTCCAGCCGCGCGACGTTCTTGCTGACGGCAGCCGGCGTCAGATCGAGCTTGGCGGCGGCGGCCGTGAAGCTGCCGGCCGCTGCCGACTCGGTGAACGACACCAGCGCAGAAAGATTGGTCATTCAACGCGAAGTTGAAAATGATCCGACATTCTATGTCTTCTAGTTGGGACCATGCCGGCCTACATTGCGCTCCATCGCAACCCCACTCCAGAGGAAAGCAGACATGACGAACCACATCCTGGTCACCGGCTCCACCGGCAACATCGGACGCGAACTGGTCAAGCAACTGCAGGCGCGCGGCGCCGACTTCGCCGTCATGACGACCCAGCCCGGCCGGGCCCCGGCCGGCGTGCGCGCAGTGCACGGCGACTTCACGCAGCCGGCCAGCCTGGCGGCGGCGTTCGCCGGCACCGACACCCTGTTCCTGCTGTTTCCGCTGGTGCCGGGCATCCTCGACATGGCGCGCAATGCCGTGGCGGCGGCGCAGGCGGCCGGTGTGCGGCACATCGTGCGCTCGTCGGGCGCCGGCGCCGATGCCGGCAGCCCGGCCTCTATCGCCCGGGTGCACGGTCAGATCGACGACCTCATCGCCGGCAGCGGCATCGCCTACACCCTTCTGCGCCCCACCAGCTTCATGCAGAACGCCATCAACTTCTCCGCCGGGTCGATCAAGGGCGGCGGTGCCATCTACGCGCCGCACGGCAACGGCGCCGTGAGCGTGATCGACGTGCGCGACATCGCCGAGGCCGCTGCAGCCGTGCTGGCCGCGCCTGCCGCGCACGCCGGCGCCGCCTACACGCTGACCGGCGGCGAGGCCTTGACGGATGCGCAGATGGCGGCCGACATCGGTCGGGCCATCGGCCGCGATGTCGCGTATGTCGATGTGCCCGAGCAGGCCGCCGTCGACGCCATGACGCAGATGGGCATGCCGCCGCAGCTGATCGACTGGCTGATGAGCCTGAACCACGTGATCAAGCAGGGCTGGGCGGCGGGGCTGACCGACGATGTACGCCGGCTCACCGGCCACGCGCCGCGCCGCTTTGCGGACTTTGCCCGCGAGCACGCCGACGCCTGGCGCTGAGCGCGCGGCGCGCCGGCCGCGCGCTTGGGGGCGTGCCGTGGTGCCTGCGGCGGTACCTGTCGCGGTGCGCGCGCCTTCAGCGCGCCCCGCTCAGTGCGCGTGGCCGTGCACGCGGGCGTGGTGGCCGGCGGCGTGATGGGCGCGGTTGCCCTGGGTGGGCAGCAGGGAGCCCACCAGCATCCCGACGCCGGCCATGATGAAGCCGCCCAGCACGCTCGGGAACACCTCGCCCAGCGGCGTGAAATTGAGCAGCAGCCAGGAGGTCATCCCCAGCACGATCGACCACACCGCGCCCTGCGTGGTCGAGCGCTTCCAGTACAGGCCGCACACCAGCGGCCAGAACGCGCCCACCACCGGGAACTGGTAGGCCATGGCCACCAGCTCGTAGATCGGCGTGCCTTCCATGATGATCGAGTAGCCGAGCACGGCCAGCGCAAACAGCACCAGCGTCACCCGCATTGCCTTGAGCTCTTTCTTGTCCGACAGCGGCACGAAGTTCTTCAGGATGTTCTCGACGAAAGTGGTCGAGGGCGCCAGCAGCGTCGCGCTGGCGGTGGACATGATGGCCGACAGCAGCGCGCCGAAGAACAGCACCTGCAGCCAGACCGGCATCTTCTCCATCACCAGCGTGGGCAGGATCTTCTGCGAGTCCTCCGCGAGCAGCCCCTGGGCGATCTCCGGCATGACGAGGAAGGCCGCCACGCCGATGAACATCGGCACGAAGGAGAAGGCGAGATAGGACAGGCCGCCGATGATCGGGCCGCGCACGGCCGTCTGCACGTTCTTGGCGCTCATCACGCGCTGGAACACGTCCTGCTGCGGAATGCTGCCGATCATGATGGTGATGGCCGCGCTGATCCAGAACAGCCAGGCGTGCAGCGACAGCTCCGGGAAGAACTGGAACATGTCCTTGCTCGCCGCGTAGGCCACCACCTTGTCGGCGCCGCCCGCCAGGTCCGCCGCGAACCAGGCGATCAGCGCCAGGCCGGCGATGATGATGAGCATCTGAAAGAAGTCGGTCAGCGCCACCGACCACATGCCGCCGAACACCGTGTACGTGAGCACCACCGCGGTGCCGATGATCATGCCCTGCACCGTCGTGATCGCCCCGCCCGACAGCAGCGTGAACACCAGCCCGAGCGCAGTGATCTGTGCGGCCACCCAGCCGAGATAGCTCACCATGATGACCGCCGAGCTGAAGATCTCCACGCCGCGGCCGTAGCGCTCGCGGTAGAAGCTGCCGATGGTGATGAGCTTCAGCCGATACAGCTTGGCGGCGAAGAACATGCCGACGAATATCAGGCAGAACGCGGCGCCGAACGGGTCTTCCACGGTCTTCTGCAGCCCGCCCTCGATGAACTTGGCCGGCACCCCGAGCACCGTCTCGGAGCCGAACCAGGTGGCGAAGGTGGTGGTGATCACCATGATCAGCGGCAGCGAGCGGCCCGCCACCGCGAAGTCGGCCGTGTTCTTCACGCGTGCGGCCGCGTACAGGCCGATGGCCACGGTAATCAGGAGGTACAGGACGACGAAGGCGATCAGCGTCATGGCGGCGGCAGCGGTTCGGGCGCAGCAAGGTGCGCGGAGGTGACGGCGCGCGCAGGCGCGCCGGAGTCGGTGCGGGGGCGACTCTAGCGCAAGCACGAGGCCTGCCAGCCCGGCACAAACACGCAACGCTGCGACGTGCGCCGGCGCCGGGCCGCTCCAGGGCTGCCCTGAGGGTTCTCCCGAGCTGCCAGGGTGAGGGGGGGATAAAGGGCATAGAGGAAACGGGCACAACGGGGGCGGGGGCATCGGTCGTGCTCGAGGCGACGCCCCGCGCGCCGCACCCGAGCTTGCCCTTGCTCCCGGCCGCCGGCGCTGCCGCTGCAACCTGCGGGGCTGGATGCGGAGCCGTACGGCGGCGGGCCCTTTGCGCGTGCCGGACGGTCCCTGAACGGCTCAGCGCCGGCGCCAGGCGAGCCAGGTCAGGCGGCCCTGGAACACCGGCAGCATTTCGGCGGGCGGCAACGCCTGCGCGTCGATGCACTCGAACGCGGCGCCCAGCAGCGCCTCCAGCTCAGCGCGCGTGGTCGCAAACGGCGGTCCGCTGCGCGGCTGCGGCAGGCTGGCGCCGACGATGAACAGGCCCGCCAGCAGCCCGCCCGGCCGCACCAGTGCTGCCGTGCGCGCCGCCCAGTCGGCAAAGCGCGCCGGCGGCAGCGCCGGCATGAAGGCGCGCTCGTAGATCCAGTCGAACGGCGGCTGCGCCGCCGGCTCCGCCAGCGCGGTGTCGAAGGTGAAGTAGTCGGCCTGCCGCAGGCTGCGCGCGGCCAGCGCCGCCGGCAGATGGGCGCGCGCCTGCGCCACCGCGGCGGCGGAGAAGTCGAGCGCCAGCACCGCGAAGCCGGCCGCTGCCAGTGCCGCGATCTCGTGGCCGCTGCCGCAGCCGGGCACCAGCACGCGCCGGCCGAGCGCGGCGCCGTGCGCCGAAAGAAAGCGTGTCAGCGCCGGCGGCGTGCGCGCCTCGTCCCAGGGCGTGAAGCCGGCGCCAAAGCGCTCGTCCCAGAAGGCGGGCTCGGCGGGGTTGCGGGTGAGGAAGTCGGGCACGGCGCGACACATTAGCCCGGATGTTGCGGATGTTGCCCCGTGGCGCTTTGGTGCATCGCCCCCTCCCCTGTCCTGTCGGTGGTCCGGCGGGCAGGCCATCGCCGCGGCCCAGACCAGCAGAAGGCGGCCGCTGCCGGGCGAGCCTGGGCGCCGCTACATGCTGCGAAACAGGTGCGCGTAGCTGCGGCTGACCTCGAGCCGCTGGTCATGATCCTTGAGCACGACCAGCAGGCGGTCGTCCTGGCGCACGGCATGGCTGATGAGGCGCGAGTTGACGACGGTGCCGCGATGGATCTGCCAGAACTGTTCGGGGTCGACCTCCTCCACCAGCTCCTTGAGCGGCTTGCGGATCAGCGACTCGCCGTCGCGCGTGACCACGCGCGTGTACTTGGCGTCGGACTGGAAGAACAGCACCTCTCCGACGGGCACCAGCC
>Ga0209985_10000194_pt1 | contig 70195 bp, 59 predicted proteins | sample NOAtaG_FD_187305 | JGI IMG/M metagenome (GOLD analysis project Ga0209985, IMG submission 187305) | Freshwater lake microbial communities from Lake Erie, under a cyanobacterial bloom - NOAA_Erie_Diel6S_1000h metaG (SPAdes) (version 2) | ecosystem: Environmental > Aquatic > Freshwater > Lake ... | reverse complement strand
CGCAGCGCGTGGTGCACGGCTTTGCACCCTGGGTCTGGATCGAAAGGGCGAGCGGGCAGGTGGTCGGCTGGGGTGGTCTCGCAGTGGACCCCGAGGACGATGCCTGGGGCCCCGAGGTCCTGTACGTCCTCCATCCGCAGGCCACCGGGCGCGGCCTGGCGGCCGAGGCAGTGGCCGCTGCACTGGAGGCGGGCTTCGGTGTCCACGGACTGACCGAGATCAAGGCCTTCGCGCGGGCCGAAAACCGGGCGTCGGTCGCCGTGCTCCAGCGTGCGGGATTCGTGCACCTGGGCCATGAAGCGCGGCTTGAGCGCGAGCACTTCGTTGTCCGGTCGTTGCAAGCGTCCTGAGAGCGCCAGACCCGTCGCAGCGTCAAATCACATTCGCTTCCAGCAGCGGCTGGCCGTTGATCAGTCGCTGCGGAGACAGCGCGGCCAGTGATGGTGCACTGCTGGTGCCTCCGGCGATCTGTGCGGCCAGCGCGCTGCCCACGGCCGGAGCCTGCTGCATGCCGTGGCCCGAGAAGCCGCAGGCGGTGTAGGCGTTGGCCCAGCCGGGCAGGGCGCCGGCCAGGCCGTTGTGGTCGAAGGCGTTCATCTCGTAGTAGCCCGCCCAGGCCGAACGCAGGCGCAGAGCCTCGAATGCAGGCACGCGCTGCGCGAGCGCCGGCCACAGCACGTCGTCGAACAGGCCGTGGTCGATGCGGTCCAGCGGGGGCTCGTCGGGGTCGGCCTCGGCGCCGGCCAGGCTGCGCGGCGGGCCGCCGCAGATGAAGCCGCGGCCCTCAGGCCTGAACCACAAGCCGCTGGGGTCGATGACCAGCGGACAGCCGGGCAGGCCGACTGTCGCGTCGAAGACGAAGACGTCGCGCTTCTTGGGCGCCACCGGCAGCGCAACGCCCAGCGCGGCGGCCAGCGGCGCGCTCCAGGCGCCGCTGGCGAGCACAAAGCGATCCGCCGCCCAGACTCGGCCGCTGCGGTCGTGCACGGCTTCGACACGCTTGCCTTGGGTCTGCCAGCCGCAGGCTTCCGACTCCACGAACCGCACTCCGCAGTCGCGTGCCTTGCGCCTGAAGGCCTGGTGCAGGGCCGGGCCGTCGAACCAGCCTTCTCCCGTCAGGCCCAACGCGCCGAGTTGCAGGTCGCTCAGATTCAGCCATGGCCAGCGCTGTGCCATCGCTGCGGCATCGAGCAGCGCGATCTGCGCGCCGGCTTCGGTTTGCTGCGGGTGCAGTCGGCGCAGTGCCGTGGCGCCCTCGGCCGTGGCCGCCAGGTACAGGTAGCCGGGCTCGACCAGGCCGATCTGTGGCGGCATGTCGCCCGCGACCGCCAGCTCGTCAGCGACGCGGCGCATGAAGGCGACGCTCCACAAGCTCAGCGCGATGTTCGCCGGCTGTGAAAACTGCTGCCGTATCGAACTGGCCGACAGGGCGCTCGAGGCCCGCGCATAAGAAGGGTCGCGCTCCAGCACGACCACTTGCGCGCCGTGGTCGCGGGCCAGGAAGCAGGCCGTCGCGGCGCCCATCACGCCACCACCGACGATGAGCACGTCCGCGCTTGGCTGGTTTTGTGTCTGCATCGTCGGGAGTCTACGGATCCGATCGGCCGCGCCGCTGCCTACACTGACCCCATGGCGCGGCAGGTTCGCCGAGCCCAGGAGACGTCCATGCCGCTTCCGAGCTTTCGAACGACGGATTCCGCAGCCCGGCTGCCGCTCTTGGCCGCGGTGCTGGCCCTGACCGCTTGCGCCAGCCCGACACCACCGGCCGCACCCGAACCGGCAACCTGTCCGAGCGTCGCCGAGGTCCGGGAGCGCGCGCGCCTGTACGTTGCGCTCGAAATGCTGCCCGCCGCGCCTGCTGGACTCACCCGCGAGGGTGCAGCCTGCGGCGCGGCCAAGTTCATCGCCGCCCTCGTGCCCACCCATGGCGACGTCGTCGGCTACAAGGCTGGACTGACGAATCCGGCCGTGCAACAGCGCTTCGGGCTCACCGCGCCGCTGCGGGGCACGCTGCTGCGAAAGATGCTTCTCGAAGACGGCGCCGAGGTGCCGGCGAGGTTCGGGGCCCGGCCATTCATGGAGCCCGACCTGATGGTCGAAGTCGGCAGCTCGGCGATCCACGACGCCAAGACCCCCGAGCAGGTGCTGGCCCACCTGCGTGCCGTGGTCCCGTTCATGGAACTCGCCGACGCCCTGGCCGTCGACCCGAGCAAGATCGATGCGCCGACCCTGGTGCTGAACAACGTCGGCGCCCGTCTGGGCGTGCTCGGCAAGCGCGTGCCAGTGCGCAACGACACGGCCTTTGCCGACGCGCTGCGCGACATGACGGTCCGCACCTCCGACGGCAGCGGCAAGGAACTGGCTGCGGCCAAGGGCACGGCGATCCTGGGCCACCCGCTGAACGCGGTGATCTGGCTCGCGGCGGAGCTGAAGAAGGACGGCATCACCCTGAAGCCCGGTGACCTGCTGTCGCTGGGCGCCTTCGGGCAAGGGCCGGTGGCGGCTGGCCAATCGCTGACCGTTCGCTACGACGGCCTGCCGGGCAATCCGCAGGTCAGCGTGCGCTTCAAGTAGCCGCGATCGCCGCGCGGAACCGCGATCAAGCGCAACGATGCGGATCTACGATGCTGCGGCCGTCCACGCGGCGCTGCCCTGGACAGCGCTGGCGGCGGCCATCGAAGCGGCCTTTGTCGCCGACGGGCCTGCGGCGCCCCAGGTGCCATTGCGCCATGTGCACGGACTGGGGGATCAGCGCGACACCCTGTTGCTGATGCCGGCCTGGGACGACGCCTTGATCGCCACCAAGCTCGTCACCGTGATGCCCGATGCCGCACAGGCGGTGCAGGCCAGCGTGCTGGTGCTGGACCGCGCGACCGGTCGGCCGCTGGCGCTGCTGGACGGCGACGCGGTCACGGTGCGGCGCACGGCAGCCACGTCGGCACTGGCAGCCTCGCGGCTGGCACGGGCTGACGCCTCGCGCTTGCTGCTGGTCGGCTGCGGCCACCTGGCGGCGTGGATGGCCCGCGCCCACGTGGCGCTGCGGCCGGGGCTGGAGCGCATGGCGATCTGGGGGCGCGACAACGACAAGGCTCAAAAGCTGGCCGCGACGCTGAAGGCCGAGGGCCTGCCGGCCGTCGCCGTGGCCGACCTGGCGGCTGAAGCGGCGGGGTCCGACATCGTCTGCTGTGCCACCACGTCCAGCGAGCCGCTGGTGCTGGGCGCGTGGTTGCAGCCGGGCACGCACCTGGACCTGGTGGGCGCCTTTCGCAAGACCATGCGGGAGGTGGATGACCTGGCGGTGGCGCGCAGCCGCTGTGTCTGCGACACCTACGCGGGCGCGCTGGCCGAAGCAGGTGACCTGGTCCAGCCGATCACGCGCGGCGTGGTGCAAACGACGCATGTCGTTGCCGAGTTGGCGCAACTGCTGCGTGGGCAGGTCGACGGTCGACAGCACGCGGCCCAGATCACGCTGTTCAAGTCGGTCGGCACGGCGCTGGAAGACCTCGCGGCGGCGCGTTGCGTGCTGGGACCCTGAGCCCGTTGCCGGGTGCCAGAATGCCCGGATGAGCGCTGATCCACAAACGCTGACCCTGAGTCGCCCCGACGACTGGCATCTGCACCTGCGCGACGGTGCCGCGATGGCCGCGGTTCTCCCGTACACCGCGCGCCAGTTCGGCCGTGCGATCGTGATGCCGAACCTGCGGCCGCCGGTGACGACCGCATCGGCGGCCGTCGCCTATCGCCAGCGCATCGAAGCGGCTCTGCCCGCGGGCGCCGACTTCACGCCGCTGATGACGCTCTACCTGACCGACAACACGCCGGCCGACGAGATCGCGCGGGCCAAGGCCGCTGGCGTGCTGGCGCTCAAGCTGTACCCGGCCGGGGCGACGACCAACAGTGACGCCGGCGTGACCGACATCCGCAAGACCTACGCCACGCTTGAGGCCATGCAGCGCGAAGGCCTGCTGCTGCTGGTTCACGGCGAGGTCACCGACGGCGAGATCGACGTGTTCGACCGCGAGGCGGTGTTCATCGACCGCGTGATGCAGCCGCTGCGCCGCGACTTCCCGGAGTTGAAGGTCGTCTTCGAGCACATCACGACAAAGGACGCGGCCGAGTACGTCGCGGCCGCCGATGCCCGCACCGCGGCCACCATCACCGCCCATCACCTGCTCTACAACCGCAACGCGTTGTTCGTTGGCGGCCTGCGCCCGCATTGGTACTGCCTGCCGGTGCTCAAGCGTGAGATTCACCGCCGGGCGCTGGTCGAGGCTGCGGTCTCGGGCTCTCCGAAGTTCTTTCTCGGCACCGACAGCGCGCCGCACGCCACCGCCTTGAAGGAACAGTCGGTCTGCGGCGCGGGCTGCTTCACGGCGCCGGCGGCGCTGGAGCTGTACGCCGAAGCCTTCGAGGCCGCCGGTGCGCTGGACCGCCTGGAAGCCTTCGCCAGCCACCACGGCCCGGCGTTCTACGGCCTGCCGCGCAACACCGGCACCGTGACGCTGAAACGCGAGCCGTGGACGCTGGACGAGCAATTGCCGTTTGGCGACGCGACGATCAAGCCGCTGTGTGGTGGCGAGACGCTGAACTGGCGGCTGGTCTGAGCGCGACTGAACCCCTCCTCGATGCCCTGGCCGCGGATGCGGCGGAAACCCCCGCATGAAACACGAAAAGCTGATGCTGCTGATCGACGCCGACAACGTGTCGGTCGGCGTCATGGAGCAGGCCTTGCAGCTGCTGCTGAATCAGCACGGCGCGGTGCACATCCGGCGCGCCTACTGCACGCCCGAGAGCGCGCTCAAGCACCAGGCGCTGTTCAAGCACCTGGGGATCAAGCCGATGGTCAACCTCGCGGCCGGCAAGAACAGCACCGACATCGCGATGGCGGTCGATGCCATCGACCTGGCCATCGCCGAGCGTCCCGACGTCGCCGTGATCCTGTCGTCGGACTCGGACTTCGCGCCGCTGGTGATGCGTCTGCGCGAGAAAGGTTGCGTCGTCCGGGGCATCGGCCAGCAAGGCAAGACCGGCGATGAGACGCAGGGTGTGTATGACGACTACACCGTGCTTGAACACCGCGCGCCGATGCTCGTGCCCAGCGCTGCACCGCGCCCGCGGCCGGCGCGCAAGACGCCCGCAGCCCGCAAGACCCGCGGCAAGACCGAAGCCACAGCGTCGACGCCGGCATCGACCCCGAAGCGTGCACCGGCTGCCAAGAAGACGGCAGCGCGCAAGACGACGCGGCGCACGTCCGCTGCCGCTTTGGCCGCCGCTGTGGCCGACGCACTGGCCGACGCGTCACCGCTGCCGCCGGATGAACCGCCGCCGGCGACTCCGGAGCCTGTCTCCGCAGCGGCGCCGATGGCGCCTGCCCCGACCGCTGCCGTCGACGGCGAGGCATCTCAGCGCCGGTCCCAGCCGCAGCGCCGAGGCGGTGGCGGTGGCGGTGGCGGTGGCGGTGGCGGTGGCGGTAGCCATGAGCCAGGCCCCGACATGGCCGCCTTGCTGGCGGTGCTGCCGGAGTTGCAAGGCGGACAGCCGATGGCCCTGAACCTGGCGGTGCAGCGCCTTCGCGAGGCCGGATTGCTGGGCAAGAGCGCGTCGTCGATCCGCCTGTTTGCGCGCTTCGGCGACCGTTTCGAGCTCGGGCCGGCCGACAAGCCGTCGCTCGTGCGCTTGCGCGCAGGCGAGTGACGGCGCATGCCCCCGCGGTGACCGGGGCAACTTGAAACCCGCGGGACCGGCCTAACATCCCACCCCGTCTGCAACTCCCGTTTGTGGCCCAAGGAGGCCGCGCGACATGAAACGTATCCTGCTGTTCATCGTGACCAACCTGGCGGTGATGCTGGTGTTGGGCATCGCGGCCAGCGTGCTTGGCGTCAACCGCTTCCTCACCGCCAACGGCCTGAACCTGCCGATGCTGCTGGGCTTTGCCGCACTGATGGGCTTTGGCGGCGCGTTCATCTCGCTGCTGATGAGCAAGCCCATAGCCAAGTGGAGTACGGGCGCCCAGGTCATCAACGGCTCGAACGACCCGACCCACCGCTGGATCGTCAGCACCGTTGAAGGTTTTGCCAAGAAGGCCGGCATCCAGACGCCCGAAGTCGCCATGTACGAAGGCGCGCCCAACGCCTTTGCCACCGGCGCATTCAAGAACTCGGCGCTTGTGGCGGTGTCCACCGGGCTGCTGCAAACGCTGAACCGCGACGAGGTCGAGGCCGTGATCGGCCACGAGGTCGCGCACGTGGCCAACGGCGACATGGTGACGATGACGCTGATCCAGGGCGTGATGAACACCTTTGTCGTCTTCATCTCGCGCGTGGTCGGCTACTTCGTCGACAAGGTCGTGCTGCGCAACACCAACGACGGCCCGGGCATTGGGTACTACGTGACGACCATCGTGATGGACATCGTGCTCGGTGTCGCCGCCGCGGTCATCGTGGCCTGGTTCTCGCGCCAGCGCGAGTTCCGCGCCGACGCCGGTGCAGCCGCTCTGATGGGTCGCAAGCAGCCGATGATCAACGCCCTGGCGCGCCTGGGCGGCCTGGACCCCGGCGAGCTGCCCAAGAGCGTCGCGACCATGGGCATCAGCAGCCGTCCGAGCGGGCTGATGGCGCTGTTCTCCAGCCACCCGCCGATGGAAGACCGCATCCGGGCGCTGCAGCAAGCGCAGTGATGCGGGTGTGAATCCGTCCCGGCACGCCGTTGTCATCGGCGGCGGGCCGGCGGGTCTGGCCGCGGCCGAGGTCTTGAGCGCCGCCGGCTGGGCCGTCGACCTGTACGAGGCCATGCCCGGGCCCGGCCGCAAGTTCCTGCTCGCCGGGCGGGGTGGCCTGAACCTGACGCACAGCGAGCCTTACGGGCGCTTCGTCGAACGCTACGCTTCGGTTCAGGTCGATCCGGCAGGGCGGCTGCGGCAGGCGCTCGATGCCTTCACGCCCGACGATCTGCGGTCCTGGGCGGCAAGTCTGGGCATCGAGACCTTCGTCGGCAGCTCGGGCCGCGTCTTCCCCAGTGAGTTCAAGGCCGCGCCGATGCTGCGCGCCTGGCTGGCCCGGCTTCACGGCCAGGGCGTGCGCCTGCACACCCGGCACCGCTGGCGGGGTTGGCAGGCGGAAGGCGCGCTGCGTTTCTCGACGCCCGAAGGCGAGCGGCTCCTGCCGGCTGCACCCACGGTGCTGGCCCTGGGGGGCGCGAGCTGGCCTCGCCTGGGCAGCGACGGGGCCTGGGTCCCGGTGCTGCGCGATGCCCTTGTCGAGGTGGCACCGCTGGTGCCCAGCAACTGCGGCTTCGACCGAGCCGGCGGCTGGAGCGAGCACCTGCGCCAGAGCCACGCCGGGCAGCCGGTCAAGCCGGTTCGCCTGTCCTTTGCCGGCCGCAGCCAACAGGGCGAGTTCGTGCTCACCGACACCGGCATCGAAGGCAGCCTGGTCTACGCCTTCAGCGCCGCTCTGCGCGACACCATCGCACGCGACGGCCAGGCCACGCTGCACCTGGACCTGCTGCCCCAGACGCCGGCCGATCAGGTGCAGGCGCAGCTGGCCCGCGGCCAGGGCCGCAAGAGCCTGGCAAGCTTCCTGAAGAGCCAGTTCAAGCTGGCCGGCCTGAAGACGGCGCTGTTGTACGAGGTGCTCGGCGCCAGCCCCGACCCGGCCGCACTGGCCGCGGCCTTGAAGGCCTTGCCGCTGACCCTGTGCGCGCCGCGACCGATCGCCGAGGCCATCAGCAGTGCTGGTGGCGTGCGGTTCGACTCGCTCGACGAGCATTGGCAGCTGCGCAGCCGCCCCGGCAGCTTCGTCGCCGGCGAGATGCTCGACTGGGAGGCGCCGACCGGCGGCTACCTGCTGACGGCCTGCATCGCCACCGGCCGGGCGGCCGCACGAGGGCTGATGGCCGAAGTCTGAGTTGCCTGGCGCGCGGTCACTTCGCCTTCGGCACCCGCCCCATCAGATAGAACTCGTCGTTCGGCCGCATGCCCAGCACGTTGGCCAGGCGGTTGCTCATGCCGAAGAACGCGGTGATCGCGACGATGTCCCAGATGTCCTCGTCGTCGAAGCGGTGCTCCTTCAGCGCCGCGATGTCGGCGTCGCCGACTTCGGCCGAGGCCTGCGCCACCTTCACCGCAAAGGCCAGCATCGCACGTTGGCGTGGCGGGATCTCGGCCTTGCGCCAGTTCACGGCCACCTGGTCGGCGACCAGCGGCTTCTTTTCGTAGATGCGCAGGATTGCGCCGTGTGCGACGACGCAGTAGAGGCAGTGATTCAGCGCCGAGGTCGCGACGACGATCATCTCGCGCTCGCCCTTGCTCAGGCTGCCGCCCTCCTTGAGCATCAGCGCGTCGTGGTAGGCGACGAAGGCGCGCCACTCTTCCGGCCGGTGGGCCAGCGCCAGGAAGACGTTGGGCACGAATCCGGCCTTGGCCTGCACTTCGAGGATGCGGGCCTTCAGGTCGTCGGGCAGGTCGGCCAGCTCGGGCACCGGGTAGCGCGAGATCGCCGGCCGGATCGGAGGGGCCGTGACGGGGTTGTCGCTCATGTCGTCTCCTGGACAGGGGTTCGGAACTGCATGGCGTGCAGCCGCGCGTACAGGCCGCCGGCAGCCAGCAGCTGGGCATGCGGCCCGAGCTCGACGATGCGGCCCGCGTCCATGGCCGCAACGCGGTCGGCGTGCTCGATGGTCGAAAGGCGGTGCGCGATGACGATCGTCGTGCGGCCTTTCATCAGCGTCTCCAGGGCCGCCTGGACCGCGCGTTCGGACTCGCTGTCCAGCGCCGACGTGGCCTCGTCGAGGATCAGCACTGGCGCGTCCTTGGCCAATGCACGCGCAATCGCCAGCCGCTGACGCTGGCCGCCGCTCAGCTGGCTGCCGTTGTGGCCGATGCGGGTGGCCAGGCCCTCGGGCTGCGCGAGCGCGAAGTCCAGCAGATGCGCCGCCCGCAGGGCCTCGCGGACCTGTTCATCGGTCAGCTCGGCGCCCAGGCTCACGTTGGCGGCGATGCTGTCGTTGAACAGCACCACGTCCTGGCCGACGTAGGCGAACTGCCGGCGCAGCGTGGCCACGTCCCATTGCACCAGCGGCACGCCGTCGAGCAGCACCTCGCCGGCATCGGCCTCGACAAAACGCGGCAACAGGTTGGCCAGCGTGCTCTTGCCGGCGCCTGACGGGCCGACCAGGGCCAGCGTCTCGCCGCCGCTGACCCGCAGCGACACGCCATCCAGGGCCGGAGCGCCGTCGCTGCGGTAGCGCAGCGCGACATCACGGAGCTCGATCTCGCCACGCGCCCGGGCGACGGTGTGGCTGCCACCACGCTCGGCCGGGTTGCCGTCGATCAGGTCGAGCCCGCGCTCAACGGCGGCCAGTCCGCGTGTCACGGGCGCCATCACGTCCGACAGGTGCTTGATGGGCGCCACCAGCTGCAGCATCGCGGTGATGAACGCGACGAACTCGCCGACGCTGCCGCCGCTCTCGCGGCTTTGCCACAGCGCCAGCACGATCACCGCCGACATCGCGCAGGCCGCAAGCATCTGGGTCACGGGGGTCATCGACGCGCCCGCGACGACGCCCTTCATCACCCATTGGCGGACTTCCTGGGCCCGCTCGGCAAACCGGCTCGACTGCCGCTGCTGGGCGGCGTGCAACCGCACGATGCGCCAGGCGAGCACGTTTTCCTCGACGACATAGGCCAGCTTGTCGTTGGCCTGCTGGGCCAGCATCGTCACCCGCTGCAGACGACGGCCGATGGTCCGCATCACCCAGGCCACGGCCGGGAACAAAAGGCCGACCAGCAGCGTGAGCTGCCAGTTCAGCCACAGCAGGTAGCCGAGCAGTGCAACGAGGATCAGGCTGTCGCGCATCAGCGTCGACAGCGCTCCGACGAGGGTGGTGACACCGACGCTGGCCTCGAACACCAGGGTGTTGACGAGGCTGCTCGCGGGGTGGCGGGCGTAGGTGCGTGGAGGCGCCCGCAACAAGGTGTCGAAAAGCTCCACCCGCAACTGGACGATGGCGCGGTTCGCCGTCCAGGCCAGACCGTACTGGAGCAGGAATCCCGCCACGCTGCGCAACGCAAACACGCCCAGGATGACCACCGGCACCACCCACAGCGGGAAGTCGCGGTCGGCAAAGCCGCGGTCGAGCAACTGTCCCAGCAGGTGCGCCACGAGAGGCTCGCTGGCCGCCATGGCCACGGCGCCCATCAGCGCAAGCATCAGACCCAACCGGTGCTGGCGGACGTAAGGGAGCAGCCGACGAAAGCGCTGCCACAGCGTCGCGTGGGAGGCCGAAGTGGGATTCGGTTCTGGCATGGTGAGTCAGGGGATCGGCGGTCATTGTGGTGCAGGGGGCTGCCTACAATCGCGGCTCCGTTTCGTCCCGTCGTGGCCGCGCCGTCAAGGCCGGCCAGCGCTCCCTTGGCTGCACCCCTTATCGCTCGACCCGCCGTGCCTGTCACTGTTCCAGGTCTCAGCACCGCACGCCGCCGACTGATGCTGGCCGGAGCGGGGGCCTGGGCTGCGGCGGTCGCGCCGGCGTCGTGGGCGCAGTTCAGGATCGAGATCTCGGGCGTCGGCGCCACGCAGCTGCCGATCGCCGTGGCGACGTTCCGCCAGGTTGGCGAGCCGCCGCCCGCCGACGTGGCGGCGATCGTGCGGGCCAACCTCGAGCGCAGTGGCGTGTTCCGCGCCAGCAGCCCGCCGGCCGCGATCGACGAGACGACACAGCCGTCCCTGCCCGAATGGCGGGCCCAGAACGTCGATGCGCTGGTGGCCGGAACCGTGCAGCGCGGAGGTGACGGTCGATTCGAGGTCCGCTACAAGCTCTGGGACACGGTCCGCAACGAAGAGCTGCTCGGCCGAAGCCGGCTGGTGCTGGCGGCCGACCTGCGACTGGCGGCGCACAAGATCGCCGACGAGATCCACCTCAAGCTCACCGGTGAGCGTGCCGTCAATGCCACCCGCATCGCCTACGTGCTGCGCCAGGGCAAGCGCTACACGCTCAACATCACCGATGCCGACGGCGAAAACGGCCAGGTCGCGCTGGCCAGCAGCGAGGCCATCATCAGCCCGGCCTGGGCGCCGGACGGTCGGCAGCTCGCCTATGTCTCGTTCGAGACCGGCAAGGCGGCGGTCTGGGTGCAGGACGTGTTGAGCGGTCAGCGCCGCATGGTGGCCAACTTCCGCGGCAGCAACAGCGCGCCGGCGTTTTCGCCCGATGGCCGGACGCTCGCGGTGGCCTTGTCCCAGGGCGGCCTGACGCAGTTGCACAGCATCCCCGCGGCCGGCGGTGCGGCGACCCGGCTCACGAACAGCAACGCCATCGATACCGAGCCGGTCTACAGCGCCGACGGCCGTTTCATCTACTTCGTCAGCGACCGTGGCGGTGGGCCCCAGATCTACCGCATCGAAGCGGCAGGGGGCCCGGCGACTCGCATCACCTTCGAAGGCGACTACAACATCAGTCCGTCGCTCAGCCCCGACGGCCGGTTGCTGGCGTTTGTCGGCCGCCAGGGCTCGGCCTTCCGGTTGATGACGCAGGAGCTTGACGGCGGCAGCGTGCGCACCCTGACCGACACGCGCGACGACGAGCGCCCGAGCTTTGCCCCGAACGGAAGGCTCATCGTTTACGCCACTCGAATGCAAGGGGCCGACACGTTGATGACGACGACGCTGGATGGCAAGATCAAGACACGTCTTGCAACCAGCGGTGCCGACATGCGCGAGCCGGCCTGGGGGCCTTTCGGCGAACCCGATGCGCCTACCCGACGTTGAGCCCGCCGGCAGCGGCCGGGAACCCGGGGCTTGGCCGACGGCTCCACACCGACTCTGTTTGTCCCCGTCTGTCCATCGCGAAGAGGAACGCAAAGCCATGAATCGTCCATCGATCCCGCGTGAAGCCGCTGCCCGGCTGCGCACACCGGCGCTTGCCGCAATCGCGCTTGCCGCCGCGCTTGCGGCCTGTACCTCGACGCCGTTGGACCCCAATGTGCCGGCCCCGGTCGTCACGCGTTCGGCCGCCGCCACGACCTGGGCGTCGCCCAACGCCGGAAGCGGCGCGCCGCCGGCGGCCACGGCGACACCGACCGCACCGCAGTCGCGTGTCGCGACCGTGGACACCAGCCGCGGCGTGCCGGCAGCAGCGGCTGCTGCTGCTGCAGGCGCCACGGCCCCGGTGGCAGCGGCGATTGCCGCGCCGTCGCTGCGGGCGCCGGCCGAGCGCCTGGTCTTCTTCGACTACGACAGCTTTGCGATCCGCGACGAGTTCAAGGCCATGCTCGAAGGCCATGCCAAGGTGCTGGCCGCCCGGCGCGACCAGCGTCTGACGATCGAAGGTCACACCGACGAGCGTGGCGGCCGCGAATACAACCTCGCGCTCGGCCAGAAGCGTGCCGAGGCGGTGCTGCGCTCGCTGACCCTGCTGGGCGCCAGCGAGAGCCAGATCGAGGCGGTGAGCTTCGGCAAGGAGCGGCTGGTCAACACCGCAGGCACCGAGACTGCGATGGCGCAGAACCGGCGGGCCGAACTGAAGGACCGTTGAGATGCGTCTCGCCCCACATGGCCTGGTTGCCGCGCTTTGCCTCGTGGCGGCAGCCGCGCAGGCGCAAGGACTCTTTGACGACAAGGAAGCCCGCAAGGCGATCGTCGACCTGCGTGGCCAGGTCGCGGTCAACGAAGAGGCTACCAAGGGCCGGCTCACGGCCCTCGAAGGCGCGCAGGCGCAGGTGATCGAGCAGCTCACGGTGCTGCGCCGAAGCCTGCTGGACCTCAACAACCAGATCGAAGCCCTGCGCAGCGAGATCGCCCGCCTGCGGGGCGACCACGAGCAGACCGGCAAGGACATTGCCGAGTTGCAGCGCCGGCAACAGGACGTGGGTGCCGCGATGGACACCCGCCTCAGGAAGCTCGAGCCGGTGAAGGTCGCGCTGGACGGTGCCGAGTTCATGGTCGACCCGGACGAGAAGCGTGCCTACGACGACGCGATGGCGACGATCCGCGGCGGTGAGTTCGACAAGGCGGTCGCGGCTCTGGCCCTGTTCCAGCGCCGCTTTCCGGCCAGCCCGTACCTGAACTCGGTGCGCTACTGGAACGCCAACGCGCTGTACGGCAAGCGCGACTACAAGGAAGCGATCGCCGCGTACCGCGCTTTCGTCGCCGGCGCTCCCGACCACCCGCGCGCGGCCGAGGCTTTGCTGGCGCTGGCCAACAGCCAGGCCGAGATGAAGGACAACCGCGGCGCCCGGCGAACCATCGACGAGCTCGTCAAGGCCTATCCGCAAAGCGAAGCGGCGCAGGCCGGCAAGGAGCGACTTGCGACGCTGCCCAAGGGCTGATCGGCGCGCGACCCCGTGACCGAAGCCGATCTCCCGGGCCTGTCGCGACAGGTCCTGCTGGCCTCGTTCGGACTGGCGGCGCTGTTCGGCGCCGTGGCCCAGCGCAGCCACTTCTGCACCATGGGCGCGGTTTCGGACCTCGTCGCGATGGGCGACAGCACGCGCATGCGGATGTGGGTCGTCGCGATGGCCGTGGCCATGATGGGCTTCAATACCATGGTCGCGCTGGGCTGGCTCAAGGCGTCCGACAGCATCTACGCGGCGCCGAAACTGCTGTGGCTGTCGAACATGGTCGGGGGGGCGCTGTTCGGCTTCGGTATGGTGCTGGCGTCGGGCTGCGGCAGCAAGACGCTGGTGCGCATCGGCGGCGGCAGCCTGAAGTCCCTGGTCGTCTTCTTCGTGCTCGCCTTTGCGGCCTACGCGACCATGCGCGGCATCGTCGCAGTCGGCCGCGTCGCCAGCATCGACCGGGTCCTGATCGAACTGCCGGCCGGGCAGGATCTGCCGTCGCTGCTGGCCCACGCCAGCGGCATCGCCACCCCCACGGCAGCCGGTGTGCTCGGCATCGGCCTGGCGGTGGCGATGCTGCTGTGGGTGCTGTCCCGGCCCGAGGGCCGGCGCGCCGAGGTCTGGTGGGCCGGCTTGGCGGTGGGCTTCACGGTCGTCGCCGTCTGGTGGGTTTCGGGCCGGCTCGGCCACCTGGCCGAGCATCCGGTCACGCTGGAGGAGGTCTTCATCGCCACCAACAGTCAGCGCATGGAGTCGCTGACCTTCGTCGCGCCAGTGGCCTATACGGTGGACTGGCTGATCCTGTTCAGCGACAAGAGCAAGCTGCTGACGATCGGCATCGTCACCGTGCTGGGCGTGATCGCCGGCTCGGCGGTCGTGGCGCTGGCGACCCGCAGCTTTCGCTGGGAGGGTTTTGCAGGCGCCGAGGACACGGCGCTGCATCTCGTCGGTGCGGCGTTGATGGGCGTCGGTGGCGTCACCGCGATGGGTTGTACGGTGGGCCAGGGGCTGACCGGCCTGTCCACGCTGGCCGTCGGCAGCGTGCTGACGCTGATGGGCATCCTGGGTGGCGCCGTGGTCGCGATCAAATGGCAGATGTGGCGGCTGGAGCGCCTGGCCTGACCGAAGCCGATCTCGACCGCCGCTTCGGAGGCCTGGCGCGGCTCTACGGTGCTGCCGGAGGTGCCCGGCTGCGCGCGGCCCGGGTCGCGGTGGTGGGCGTCGGCGGTGTCGGGTCATGGGCGGCCGAGGCGCTTGCGCGCTGTGGCGTGGCGCAACTGGTCTTGATCGATTTCGACCAGGTGGCCGAGTCCAACATCAACCGCCAGGTCCAGGCCCTGGGTGCCACCTTGGGCATGGCCAAGGTGCAGGCGCTGCGCGCCCGCATCGCGGACATCCACCCGGGCTGCGACGTTGTGCCCGTCGAAGCTTTTGTCGAGCCCGGTGCGGCGGATCAGCCACTGGGCTCGGGCAACTGGCCGGGTCTGTTGCCCGGGCCCGTGGATGCCGTGGTCGACGCCTGCGACCAGGTCCGCGCCAAGCTTGAGTTGGCCCACTGGGCCCGGTGGACCGGCACGCCGCTGGTCTGCGTGGGTGCGGCGGGTGGCAAGCGGCTGGCCCAGGCGGTGCAGATCGCCGACCTGGCCGAGGTCAGCCACGACCCCTTGCTTGCGAGCCTGCGCCAACGCTGGCGCCAGGCGGCACGCCGCGCCGGACAGCCGCTGCCGCCAGGAGCGTTCGGCCTCGCCAGCGTGCACTCGCGCGAGGCCGTGGCGGGAAATGGCGGAGTGACTGCGCCGCAAGGTGGCCTGGCTTGCGCCGGCTACGGGTCCAGCGTGATGGTGACGGCGACGTTCGGCCTTGTCGCCGCCGGCTGGGTGGTCGAAAGGCTCGTCGCGGGTACGCCACCCACCGGCTGAGCCGGTGCGATTCCGGCATATACTGTGAGGCTCTGCGGAGAAGGGTCGTTAGCTCAGTCGGTAGAGCAGCGGACTTTTAATCCGTTGGTCGCAGGTTCGAATCCTGCACGACCCACCAGCATCGCAAGACGCGGCGGCGTGCGAGGTCTTCATCCCCGACCGACCGCAGACCCCAGGGCTCTTAGCTCAGTTGGTAGAGCAGCGGACTCTTAATCCGTTGGTCGCAGGTTCGAATCCTGCAGGGCCCACCAAAAAATCAACGGCTTAGGCGCAATGCCTAGGCCGTTTGTCCTTGGGCTTCCGGAACGCCCAACCCCACTGGTCCAGAACTCGGGCCCTTGCGGAGTCTGCTGACTCAGCGACGTGGCGCGATCGCCTGCCCGCCTCAACCCGTCGTCAGGACGGAAGAGGTTCCAGTACCGCTGCACCCGAGGTCAGTGCCTGGGCTGAAGACTGAGCGCTCCTTGCGCCCGTGCACTGGGCCTTGGGGCGAGGTCTGCGATCCAGGGCGCTCGATCGCCGTACAGTCGGAATCCAACTTTTCCGAACTTGGGCCGTAGAGGCAGGAGCGAAGATGATGATCAAGCATGCGCGAGTTCTCCCGCGCGCTGTTTCGTTGATGGGTGCCATCGCTCTGACGATCGCCCTGGCAGGTTGCCAGACAGCAGCGAAGCTGGTTGGGCAACTGGGCGCTCAGCCAGCCGCCCGAACAGATGCCGGCACGCAAGGCGGCGCGCAGAGGCGACCTACGACAGCGGGTCAAGTCGCTGTGGAGCCCAATGCACAAGCGATCAAGAGCAATCGCAACGCCCAGATGGAGAACCACTTTCGGCGCCAGGCGGAAGCCGATCGACGCCTCTCCCTTGAAGAAGGCAACGCCAGCTCGGACCGACGCTTTCCGGACATGATCCTGCGGCACGGCGTTGGGCAGTCCAGCGGCTTCTTCAGCGAATCTGAACGGTCCCTCACGCTTGGGGGCTCGAACTCGGCCACGCGAACCGTCTGGTTGCCTTGGATGCCTTGGGGCAAGGGGCAGTACCTGGGCAATGCCATCTTGTGCCAGTACGGCGGTTCAGAGGGATTGAATCGAGGCATTCTGTTGTGGCATGTGGCACGGCCAAAGATCGATCCGTCGCTTCCGGCCGAACAGATTTACAAGGGGGATATCCGAACGCTTGCCGCCGATGTGGTGGTGAAGGGCAACTGCCCAGGGACATGGGGAGAGGCGCTGACGCTCGTTTGGGGTGAAGACGCCTGGGATCGCCTGAGGAACTCGCCCGAGGCCAAGAAGTCGCTGATCGAAGCTGAGCAGGTTGCGCGGATGAACCTGGAGCAGAGGCAGCGATGGGAAGCCCAGAAAGAAGAAGCCTGGGCCAAGTTGTCTGAAAAGGAACGCTGCCTGATCAGGATGGGCTTGAGTGATCCGAACGCCAAGCGGACGCCATTGGGTGAGTTCTGGGCAGGCCTATGTGAAGGCAAGTAGACCGGACAGGCTCTCCGCTCCTGATCCCGGTTCAACGGCGCCAGGGCTCTCGATGCTCTTCCGCCTCCCTCTTTCGATGCACGGGTCCGGAAGCGACTGTCGAAGCGCTAACCACGGCGGCGGGCGACCTCCATCCAGGTTTGCAGACCCCAGTCCGTTGGTCGCAGGTTCGAATCCTGCAGGGCGCGCCAGATTCAGCCGACGACGGGTGCAACGACGGGTGCGACGACGCGCCACAGCAACCCGAGTCCGGCGGCACAGACCAGCAGCCAGACGGCCTTGAAGGCCTGCGGCCCGGAAAGCCGCGCGTGCAGCCGGCTGCCGATGAAGTAGCCCGTCAACGCGGCCGGCAGCAGCACCGCAGCGAGCACCAGAAGGCCGCTCTGGGCGTAGAAGCCTCCGGCCGTGAACATCGCCAGGCGCAGCCAGCCGGCGCCGAAGATCAGCGCGGCCACCGAGGCACGCAGCACGTCCTTGTCGCTGACGCGACGCGCCAGGTAGCTGGCATAGATGGGGCCACCGGTACCGTACATCGACGTGAAGGCGCCGCCGACCAGGCCCGCCGGGACCGCCCAGCCCGGGGCGATCGGGGCCGTGGTGGCCTTGCGCAGCAGGTTCCAGCCGGAATAGAGCACCGCGAACAGGCCCAGCACCGCCAGCAAGCCGCGCTCGGGTGCGCGTGCGAGAAGGACGACGCCGGCGACCATGCCGACCAGCAGGAAGGGAACCAGGCGCAGCAACTCGCGGCGGTCGACATTGCGCCGGTTCTTCAGCCCCAGCAGCAGTCCGGCCACGAGGTCGAACAGCAGCATCATCGGCACGGCAAAGCGAAGGGGAAGGACCTGCGCCAGCAGCGGGATGGCCACGATCGCGGCACCAAATCCGGTCAGGCCATAGACCGTGTAGGCCAGCATGACCGCGACCGCGGCAGCGAGCAGCGTGGTCCAGGGCCAATCGGGCATGCGGCTGGACGCGGCCCCGGATCAGCGCGTCATGGCAGGGCTTGCGCCGGTGCCGGCAAGGTCGTCCGACCCGGCTGCACCCGTGTGAAGCGCACCGGCTCGCGACTCAGCTGCAAGCGCTCGCCCTGCAGGCTGACGACGATGTAGGTGGAGCCCTCCAGGCTGCCGGTCCCGGGATGGTCCTCGCGAAAGTGGGCACCGCGCGAGTCTTCTCGGGCCAAGGCCGAGGTCGCGATCACGCGGCTGATGGCGATGAGGTTCTTCAGGTTCAGCCAGTCGTGCCAGCCGAGGTTGAAGGCGCGGTCGTCGTCGGCCACGCCAGTGCATGCGAGTTGCGCGTCGAGCTCGTCGAGCGTGCTCAACGCCCGCTGCAGCCCAAAGGCCGTGCGCAGGATGCCGACGTCGTTCCACATGCATTCGAACAGCGACTCGCGCAGCCCGTCGATCGAGCCGGGCCGCTGCGCGAACGGCAGCAGTTGCGCGGCCACAGCGGCCGCCAGCGCTTCCTCGTCGGGATCCCGCAGCGTGTCATGGCGCAGCACCCAGGCCGCCATGGTATCGCCAGCGATGCCGCCGAACACAGTGCTGTTGGCGACACCGTTGCCGCCCAGGCGGTTGGCCCCGTGCACGCCGCCGGTGTCCTCGCCGGCGGCAAACAGGCCGGGCAACGCCGTGCTGCAATCGGCCTGGAAGACCACGCCGCCCATCATGTAGTGCGCGGTCGGCACGACCTCCACAAGGCCGCCGGCGAGGTCGAATCCGCAGTCGGCACAGCGCTCGACCATGCCCTTGAACTGCTCGCGCACACGCTCCGGACCGAGGTGCGACATCTGGAGGTAGACGCCGCCGTTGGGCGAGGTGCGGCCTTCGCGCATCTCGGTGAAGATCGAGCGCGAGACGATGTCCCGCGTGGCGCGCTCGCCGCGGTCGTCGTAGCGCGACATGAAACGCTGCTGATCGCCATTGAGCAGGTGGCCACCGGCGCCGCGCAGGCCTTCTTCGAGCACCGTGCCCGTCATGCGCGTGCCCGTGCCGGCCAGCAGGCCCGTGGGGTGGAACTGCACCATCTCCATGTCGCGCACGGCCAGGCCCGCGCGCAGCGCCATGGCCAGGCCATCGCAGCTCTTGTCGCCCGATGGCGTGTGGTACTTGTACATGGTCGGCCCGCCGCCCGTGGCCAGCAGCACGGCCTTGGCCTGCACGAAGACGAAGCCGCCCGTGCGCATGTCGATCATCAGCACGCCGGCCAGCGCGCGGCCGTCGGGCGTCCGGATGAGCTCGACCGCCCGGTGCTCCTCGAGCCGCGAAATGCCACGCGCCCAGACCTGCTCGGACAGGCGGTTGATGATCTCGATGCCGGTGAGGTCGCCCTTGTGCACGGTGCGGTCGAAGGTCTGGCCGGCGAAGGCCTTCTGGTGCACGCTGCCGTCGGGGTTGCGGTCAAAGAAGCAGCCCAGTTCGTTTTCAAGTTCGTGGACGCGTTCGATGGCGGTGCTGACGAGCGTCCAGGCCAGGTCCTGATCGGCCAGCCACTTGCTGCCGTCGATGGTGTCCATGAAGTGGCGTTCGACCGAATCGCCGGGCGCCAGCGCGACGTTGTAGCCACCCTGAACCATGCGCGTGCAGCCGCACTTGCCGAGCAGGCCCTTCACGGCCACGGTGATGCCCATTTGCGGCGCGGCCTGGTGGGCATGCAGCGCCGCAAACAGGCCGGCGCCGCCGGAGCCCAGGACCAGGATGTCCGTCTGCACGCGACGAATCGCGTCGCTCACGTGCGGACCCCGAGCCCCGCCAGCACCTGCGCGCGGCGCGCCAGCGCGTCCTTCTGCACCACGCCGTACAGGCTGCCGCCGACGCTGTCCATCGCCACCAGCAGCGGGCCGAAGTCCTTGATCCTGAACTTCCACAGCGACTCGGGATTGAGATCGTCCATGTCGACGTCCTCGATCTGCTCGATCCAGGTGGTCTCCAGCGCCGCCGTGCCACCGACGATCGCCAGGTAGGCGCCACCCATCGCGGCAAAGGCCCGGGACGATTCCTCGCGCAGCCCGCCCTTGCCGACGATCAGCCGCACGCCGTATTGCGCCATCAGCGGCTGCGTGAAGCGCTCCATCCGGTCGGACGTGGTGGTGCCGATGCACACCGGCTCGTAGCCGGCCGGGAAGCGGTCGCTGCGCGGCACCTTCTTGACGTTGGGCGCGGTGTGGATCACGGCGTGGCCGTTCAGGTCCAGGCGCGTCCGGCGGCCGCGGTCGAACAGGTGGATCTGCGTGGCGTCGCGGATGCCGAACAGCGTGCCCTGCAGCGTGACGGTGTCGTCGACACGCAGCGCGCGGACCTGCGCCTCGCTGACCGGCATCTGGAACTCGTGGTGGGCCATGTCGAGCTCCGGGTCCTAGAAGCCGTAGCTCACGCCGTCGGGCGTGAACGTGGCACGCGCGCGGCGTGCCGAATGGCACTGCATGTTCACCGCGATGGGGTTCATCGTGATGTGGGTGGCCGCCAGCTCGATGTGCACGGCAAACGCGGTGGAGTCGCCGCCCAGGCCTTGCGGGCCGACGCCCAGCTGGTTGACCGCGCCCGAGAGCTGGGCCTCGAGTGCGGCGCCGTCGGGGTCGGTACAGACGCTGCCCAGCTCGCGCGTGGCCGCACGCTTGGCCAGGGCCACGGCCAGATCCGAGGTGCCGCCCAGGCCGACGCCGACGATGGTCGGTGGGCAGGTCTTGCCACCCGCCGACAGCACGCAGTCGATGACGAAGGTCTTGATCGCATCGATGCCCTCGGCCGGGACCGCCATCTTCAGGAACGAGTTGTTCTCCGAGCCGCTGCCCTTGGGCACCATTTCGATTTCCAGCCGGTCGGGCGCATCGATGAAATCGACATGGATCACCGGCACCTCGATGCCGCAGGAGCTGTGCTCGTTGCGGCGCGTCAGCGGATGCACGACCGAGCTTCGCAGCGGGTACTCCCGCGTGGCGCGCTCGCAGCCGCGGCGCAGTGCCTGCTTCAGCGCATGACCGTCGACCTGCACGTTGCTGCCGATCCACACGTTGTAGATCGGCACGCCGGTGTCCTGGCACAGGAGGTTGTCGGTGCGCTCGGCGACTTCGATGTTGCTCACCATCGTGGCCAGGATCCGGCGTGCCGTGGGTGCCGTCTCGCCCGACTGGAGGCGGCCGAAGCCACGCTTGATGTCGGGCGGCAGTTCCTTCAGCGCGCGGATGTAGACCGACTTGGCGGCCTCCTCGACCGCCAGCAGATCGACCTTCATGGGGTGATCCTGTCCGTCGTGGAGCCGGGCCTACTGGGGCGCCAGCTTGCGGTTCTTGACCACCGTCGCCCAGCGCACCAGTTCGGCGTCCATCTGTTTGGCAAAGTCAGCGGGTTTACTGCCGATGGGGGTCATGCCCTGGACGTACATGCGGGCCTTGGTCTCGGTTTCGGCCAGCGCGTTGGCGGTGTCGCGGTGCACCTTGGCGATGACGTCTGCCGGCGTGCCTGCCGGCGCCAGCAGGCCGAACCAGCCGTAGTTCTCGAAGCCCGGCAAGCCGGCTTCGATGGCCGTGGGCACGTCGGGCAGTTGTGGCTGGCGTTGCTTGCCGGTGACGGCCAGGGCGCGCAGGCGGCCGTTGCCCAGCAGGGCCGAAGCGGCGGCGAAGTTGCCCACCATGAACTGCGTCTGGCCGCTGATCAAGTCGGTGAAGGCCAGAGCTTCGCCCCGGTAGGGCACGTGGCTGACATCGATGCCGGCGGCGTCGGCAAAGTTCTCGGATGCCAGGTGCACCTGACTGCCAACGCCCGCGGAGCCGAAGTTCAAGGCACCCGGTCTGGCCTTCCCCGCCGCGATCAATTCCTTCAGGGTCTTCACGGGCGAGTTCTCGGGTACGACCACCAGCATGGGACCGCTGGCGACGTTGGTGATCGGCGCCAGGTCCTTCCGGGTGTCGAAAGGCATGTTCTTGTAGAGGTGCGGGTTGATGGTGATGCTGCCCGAAGCCATCAACAAGGTGTAGCCGTCGGCAGGCGCCTTGGCCACCACATCGGCGCCCACGTTGCCGCCAGCCCCGGCGCGGTTTTCCACCACCACCGTCTGACCCCAAGTGGTGGTGAGCTTCTGCGCCAGCATGCGTGCCACCACATCGGTCGACCCGCCCGGCGCAAACGGCACCACGATGCGCACCGGCTTCGTCGGCCAGGCCTGGGCGAGTGCAGGGGCCTGCGCGGACATTCCGAGCAGCAGTGCGGCCGAGGCGGCGGCGAGGCGGCCCATGGCGAGTCGGCGGGGTGCGTTCATGGTCAAGGTCTCCGTGGGTCTTGTGTGATCAAAGGTGCTGCAGCCGGCCGGCAACGGTCAGGTCCACAGCGACAGGGCGAAAGCGATCCCGGCGGCCGCGGCAAAGCCCACGGCGCCGGCGATCCAATTCTTGCGAAGATCGCGGACGTTGCCGAATTCGATCAGCAGCAGGCGCACACCGCCCATCATGTGAAGTGCCAGAAGCACCACCAGGCCCCATTCGGCGGCCTTGAAGAGGGGCAGGTCGGCCAGCTTCAAGAAACGGTCCAGCGCCGCAGCGCCGTGCAAGGCCTGCCCCAGCGCCCAGAAGTGCAGCGGCAGGAACAACGCCAGGCCCAGGCCCGACAGGCGATGCATCAGGAACGCCCAGTACGCCGGATGCGAGCGCGCGCGCGAGTCGCTGCGGCGCTTCATGCGGCGCCTCCGGGGGCGACCACCGCCAGCACGGCGCGCAGCCCGGTCACCAGCAGCAGCAGCGCCAGCGCCAGCGACAGCGCACGAGCCGCGCGCTCGCCCAGGCCCCACCACTCGCGCGCGATGTTGGCCACGCCGACCGGAACATGCGCCGCGCAGGCGACGACAAAGATCGCATAGAAGGCGCCAAAGGCCCAGTTGCCCTGCGTGCGACCCAGGATCTCGGCGGCGCTCAGTCCACCGCGCACGGCGTAGACCATCACCGCCAGATGGATCAGCACGCACAGCGCCAGCACCATCGCGCTGATGCGCTGCCAGTACCAGCGCCGGGCCTGGGCGATGGCAGGCGCGTGGGTGGCGTCTGGAGTCGATGCGCTCACAGCTCGCCCCTCACGGCGGCCTTGGCCACCTTGCGCTTGAGGCCGGCGATGGCCAGCGTCGGGGCCAGTTGCTTGGGGCAGCGCTCGGTGCAAGAGCCCTGCGTGTGGCAGGCATGGCAGCCAGCGTCTCCGGCCACCGCGCGCAGCCGTTCGGCCTGGTTCACGTCGCGCACGTCGTTGACCAGGGTCCAGGCGCGGTTCAGCGCTGCCGGGCCCAGGTAGTCCGGGCGCCAGGCGACCACGTCGCACGAGGCGTGGCAGACGCCGCAGCCGATGCACTCGATGCCGGCGTTGGCCGCCACCCTTTCCGCCGAGGCGGGCTCGATGCGCTCGAAGTCGTCATGACGCGACCGCGTGCCCTTGAACTGGCCCTTGGCGCGTGCCCACTTGTCGAAGAACTCGGTCATGTCGGTGGCCAGGTCCTTGATCACCGGCAGGTTCGCCAGCGGCGCGATCTCGAGCCGGCCGTCGTTGCCCACGACCTTTGTCACGTGGGTGCGGCAGGTCCAGCGCGCCAGGCCGTTGACCGTCATCGCGCACGAGCCGCACATGCCCACGCGGCAGGCAAACCGGTAGCTCAGCGTGGGCTCGAGGTGGCGCTGGATGTGGGTCACCACATCGAGCACGGTCTGGCTGCCCTGGCGGGGGACCGCATACGCGCTGAAGCCACCCTGTGACTTGCCGCGCCAGACCTTCACCTCAAGCGTTGCGGTCATGCGAAGTCATTCTCGTCCGGCTGTGGGTTCAACAGACCAGTATGACCAACACGGAGAGAAAGCCAAAGCGAAACCTTCTTCCGTCGAGATGAAGCTTTTCTTTAGAGTCCGGCGATGTCCTCGATTCGCATCCTGCGCAGCTTCCTGGCCGTGGCGCGCCACGGCAGTTTTGCCGCCGCTGGCAAGGAGATCGGCCTGACCGCGGCCGCCGTCGGCCAGCAGGTCCGTGCTCTGGAAGCCGAGCTGCACCTTGCGTTGTTCGACCGCAGTGGCCGGTCCATCGTGTTGAACACCGCTGGCCGCACGATGGTCGCGTCGGCGACGGAACTGGTGTCGCGCTATGAGGCGCTTGTGGTCCGGCCGGTCGACCCGCAACTGGGCGGGCCGGTGGTGGTGGGTGCGCTGGTGTCGGCGTTGATGGGCCGCTTTGCCGACTGCCTGTGGGCGCTGAAGAAGCGCCACCCGGCGCTTGAAGTCACGCTGCTGGCCGGGCAGTCGGGCGACTTCGCGCTGCGGGTGGAGCGCGGCGAGCTCGACGCCGCGGTGGTGACCCAGCCGCCGGCCCGGCAGGGGTCGGGCCTGGTGTGGACGGCGCTGTACCGCGAACCGATGATCATGATCGTGCCGCGTCGGCCGCACTTCGTGCTGCCCGAACGCCCGCTGGACATCCTGGCGCGTTGCCCCTTCATCCGCTTTGATCGTCAGCTCTGGACCGGCCAGCTGGTCGACGAGGTCATCGCCGCCTGCGGCGCCCAGGTGCAGGACGCGATGGAGCTGAACTCCGTCGAGGCCATCATCGCGCTGGTGCGCCAGGGCTTCGGCGTGTCGATCGTCCCGCAGCTGGCGAACGTGCAATGGTCGCGAGACCGTGCCTTGCGCCTGGTGCCGCTGGACGGCGTGACGGTGCAACGGCATGTCGGCCTGCTGGAGCGTCGCCAGCACAGCCGCCAGCGCTTCACCGACGCCATCCGGGCCTACTTCCTCAACAGCCCGATGCCAGGCGCCGTGGCCCCGTCGACAACCGTCAGGCCGCCTTGACCTGCCGGCGGCGCCACCCTGTCAGGGCGCCGATGCCCAACGCCAGCAGGACCGCCGGCGCGGGCTCCGGGATGGCCGGGATGGGCACCAGCAAGACCGGCTTGCAGACCGCGAAGCCCACCCGGCACGCCTGGGCGGCGATGTCGCCGTTGTTGTTGATGCTCTGTGCGCCGGCGATGTAGAAGCCGTCGAGCGGGTCGACCAGGTCGTTCAGGTTCAGCATCGCGCCGTTGTCGTACAGGAAGCCGGTGCCCCGACCGTCGACATAGCCCAGGCCCACGATCTGGCCGCGGTTGTTGATGTCCATCGCCTCGGCGGTCCCCTGGAGGCCGGTCAGGGTGCCGAGGTTGACCAGGCGGGTGCCGTCGTAGACGAAGGCGTGCAGACCCAGGCCGCCCATGTCCAGCGTGCCGGTCACCCAGCCGTTGTCGTTGATGGCCGTCGCCCAACTGCCCAGGGAGCCTTGCCAGTTGCCGATGTTCTGCATCTGACCGTCCTGGTAAAGGAACGCCCGCGACTCGCTGTTGCTGCTGTTCAGCCGGGACTGCCCGACGATTCGTCCGGAAGCATCAATGTCGTTGGCGATGCTCCATGCCGAGGACAGCGGGTCGTTGTCCAGCGAGCCGATCGAAACCGGCCCGGCCGGCGTGAACACGGACGCCCTCATGCCGGTGACACCCGCATACGTGGCCCAGCCGACGACCTGGCCCGGATCGTTGACGGCTTCAGCGCCGCTCGCTTCGTTGCGTCGGTTGCCATTCAGGTCGACAAGAACCCCGTCCTGCACCATGAACGCATGCAGGTCGTTGCGGCGATCGCGTGCGGCGCCGACGACCACACCCTGGCCGTTCAGAGCGATGCGCTCGACCCAGCCGCCCCCCAGATCGCCCAGCGCCTGCACCTGCGGTCCGTTGGCAATGAAGCCCGACACCCGGCCGCTGTCGCTCAGGACCGACCAGCCGACCGATTGCTGTCGGTCATTGACACGGGTCACGAAGCTGGAGAGGCTGCCAGCGGCCAGCGTCGGGATCTCGACGATGCGGAATCGGGGGTCTGAGGCGGCATGGGCACCGAAGGCCAGGGCCAGGCTGACGAAGAAGATGGAGGATTTCACGGTAGACACTGCAAAAGGGGGACCCTGAGCCTAGGTCGGGCGGGTTCTCCGCGCAGCTGCCTCTTGGGGCAGGGGCCCGCATGTCGGGGGTCACGAAACGGATCGGCCAGGCCTCAAGCGTTGCCCGGTCTGGCCGATATGCCGTCCATGCTCCTGGAGTCGATCCTTTCCGCTTCCCAGCTGCCCTGGGCTCTGCTGGGCTTCAGCGGCTTGCTGGCGGTCGCCCTGACGCTGGCGTGGTGGCGGCAGTGGCGGCGTGGGCGGGGTCTGGGGCGTCGTCTTCGCGACGCGAAATCGGCGCTTGACGAGATGCGCCAGCGCGACACCTTGACGGGGCTGCCGATGCGAGGCGACTTCGAGCGGGTGCTGGCCGAGTGGGTGGCCAAGGCCGACGCCGAGGGCGTGGGCGTCGCCGTGCTGCACCTTGGACTCGACAACTTCCGTCCCGTCAACGACGGCTACGGCCACCGGGTCGGCGACGCCCTCCTGTGCGAGGTCGCGGCGCGCCTGACGGCGCTGGCCGGCGACCCGTTGGCGCTGTGCCGGGTGGGGGGAGACGAGTTCGCGATGGTGCTGGTCGGCCACGACTCGGATGCGGCGCGCGCCCGGGCCCAGGCGGTGGCCGCCGAGCTGGGGAGGCCGTTCCACTGCGAGGCGCTGGATCTTCGCCTGAGCATCAGCGTCGGCTTTGCCCTGTACCCGGACCACGGCGGCCGGCCGCGACTGGTGCCCCATGCCGCCCTGGCGATGCGTTCGGTCAAGCTGGCCGGCGGCGACGGTGTGGCCGCCTACGACCCGACGATGGCAACCGATCTGCGCGGCCAGGCCGAACTGCTGCAGGACCTGCGCCGGGCCATCGAGCGTGCCGAACTGAGGCTCGTCTATCAGCCCAAGATCGACGCCACCAGCATGCAGGTCACGGCCGTGGAGGCACTGCTGCGGTGGCAGCACCCGCAACGCGGCATGGTCAGTCCGGCGGTGTTTGTCCCGCTGGCCGAGCGCCACGGCCTGATCGACGCGCTGGGCCGCTGGGTGTTGACCGAGGCCTGCCGCCAGGCGGCGGACTGGCGAACCCAGGGGCTGCGCATGCGCGTGGCCGTCAATCTGTCCGGCCAGCAGCTGCGTCACGAGGACTTCGTGCCTTGGCTGGAGCGTGAACTCCGCCAGCATTCGATCCCGCCCGGCCGCTTCACTGTCGAGATCACCGAATCGGTGGCCATGGAGGACACCGAGGCGACTCGCGAGGCCTTCGAGCGCTTGCGGCGCGCGGGGCTGCATGTGTCGATCGACGACTTCGGCACCGGGCACTCGAGCCTGGCCTCTCTGCGTCAGCTGCCGGCCGCCGAACTGAAGATCGACCGCGCCTTCGTGACCGACCTGCCGTCAGACAGCAATGCCATGGCGATCGCTCGCGCCATCGTGCAGATGGCCCAGTCGCTGGGCTTGCGGGTCGTTGCCGAGGGGGTCGAGACCGAAGGTCAGCGCGACGCCCTGGTCGCCCTGGGCTGCCATGAGCTCCAGGGCTATCTCTTCGCCAGGCCGATGAGTGCCCAGGCCCTGTCGATGTGGGTGGACAACGACACCAGCGCCGCAGCGGTGGCGTTTCGCGCCTCGCTGTTCGACGCCACGGTGCCTGCGGCGCTGGACTGAGACCCGACAAGGAAGGGGCGTCCCTTCGGCCCTTCTCGTTTTGCCGGTGCCGTGACGCCGCGGCAAGCGGCTATCGTGGCGGTCCCTGGACCGACAACCGCCATGGCCGCACCCCTGCACGACCCCCTTGCTTCGCCCGCACCGGGTGCCGCCACGCAGGTGCGCACCACCACCTGCTACATGTGCGCCTGCCGCTGCGGCATCCGCGTGCACCTGCGCGACGGTGCCCAGGGACCCGAGGTGCGCTACATCGAGGGCAACCCCGAGCATCCGCTGAACCAGGGCGTGCTCTGCGCCAAGGGCAGTGCCGGGATCATGAAGCAGTACTCGCCGGCCCGGCTGACGCAGCCGCTGCGGCGAAAGCCGGGCAGCGAACGCGGCGCCGGTGAGTTCGAGCCGATCTCCTGGGACGAGACCTTCGAGCTCCTGGGCACGCGGCTGGCCGAGATCCGCGCCCGCGACCCCAAGCGCTTTGCGCTGTTCACCGGGCGCGACCAGATGCAGGCGCTGACGGGCCTGTTCGCGCGTCAGTTCGGCACCCCGAACTACGCCGCGCATGGCGGCTTCTGCTCGGTGAACATGGCCGCGGGGATGATCTACACCGTCGGCGGCAGCTTCTGGGAGTTCGGCGGGCCCGATCTCGACCGCGCCCGGTTGTTCGTGATGATCGGCACCGCCGAGGACCACCACAGCAACCCGATGAAGATGGCGCTGTCGAAGTTCAAGCGCAATGGCGGCCGCTTCATCGCGATCAACCCGATCCGCACCGGCTACGCCGCGATCGCCGACGAATGGATCCCCATCCGCCCGGGAACCGACGGCGCGCTGCTGCTGGCGATCATCCGTGAACTGATCGTGCTCGGCCTGTACGACCGCGAGTTCGTGGCGCGCTACACCAACGGCGGCCAGCTCGTGAACCAGGACGAGGCCAGCGACGACTTCGGCATGATGGTCCGCAACCCCGAGGGCGACACCTCCAACCCGCTGCGCCACCACAACTTCCATTGGTGGGACCGTCACGGCAACCGAGTCGTGGCCGACCACGCCGAGGGCTGCGACCCGGCGCTGTTCGGCCGCTTTGCCATGCCCGACGGCACCCCGGTCACGCCGGCCTTCCAGTTGCTCGAGAAGCGCGTGGCCACCTGCACGCCGGAATGGGCCGAAGGCATCACCGGCATTCCGGCCGCGACCATCCGCCGCCTCGCGCACGAGATGGGCGTCACCGCACGCGACCAGGCCATCGAGCTGCCGATCGCCTGGACCGACTGGTGGGGCCGCGAGCACAAGAGCGTGAGGGGCAATCCGGTCGCCTTCCATGCCATGCGTGGCCTGGCGGCGCACAGCAACGGCTTCCAGACCACGCGCGCGCTGGCGATCCTGATGAGCCTGCTCGGCACCATCGACCGGCCGGGGGGCTTCCGCCACAAGGCGCCGTACCCACGCGCGGTGCCGCCCAACGCGCGGCCACCCAAGGGGCCTTCGTCGATCCGACCGGGCCAGCCGCTGGACGCCCCGCCACTGGGCTGGATCGAGTCGCCGGCCGACCTGTGCGTGGACGACGCCGGCGAGCCGGTGCGGCTGGACAAGGGCTTCTCGTGGGAGTACCCGTTCGCGGCACACGGCCTGATGCACAACGCCATCGCCAACGCCTGGCGCGGCGACCCGTACCCGGTCGACATGCTGATGCTGTTCATGGCCAACATGGCCTGGAACTCGGCCATGAACACCGGCGACACGCGCCGCATGCTGGTCGACAAGCGCGACGACGGCGAGTACCGGATTCCGTTCGTGGTCGTCTGCGACGCCTTTCAGTCCGAGACGACGGCGTTCGCCGACCTGATCCTGCCCGACACCAGCTACCTCGAGCGGCACGATGCGATGTCGATGCTGGACCGGCCGATCAGCGAGTTCGACGGCCCCTGCGACTCGGTGCGGGTGCCGGTGCTGCCGCCTCTTGGCCAGTGCAAGCCGTTCCAGGAGGTGCTGGTCGAACTCGCGTCGCGGCTGAAGCTGCCGGCCTTCACCACCGCCGAGGGCACGCGCAAGTACCGCGACTACCCGGACTTCATCGTGCGCTACGAAACCGCGCCGGGTTCGGGCATCGGCTTCCTGACCGGCTGGCGTGGCAAGGACGGCGAGCAGTCCCTGCGCGGCGAACCCAACCCCAGGCAGTGGGAGATGTACGCCGCCAACAACTGCGTCCACCACTACGCGATGCCGCCCGAGCACCAGTACATGCGCAACTGGAACCGCGGCTACCTGCTGTGGGCGCAGCAGGTCGGGCTGCGGCGCGACGCCGACCCGATCACGATCCACCTGTACTCCGAATTCATGCAGCGCTTCCGCCTCGCCGCCCAGGGCCGAGGCGAGGGCCGCCAACCCCCTGATCGGCTGCGCGAACGCGTGGCCACGTACTTCGACCCGCTGCCGTTCTGGTACCCGCCGCTCGAGGTGCAGGCCAGCGACACCGCGGCGTTTCCGCTGGCGGCCGTCACCCAGCGTCCGATGGCGATGTACCACTCGTGGGACTCGCAGAATGCGTGGCTGCGGCCGATCCACGCCCACAACCACCTCTACGTCAACACCGCCACGGCGCTGGCCCAGGGCATCGCGGATGGCGACTGGATGTGGGTCGAATCGCCCTGGGGCAAGGTCCGCTGCATGTGCCGCCACAGCGAGGCCGTCGAGCCCGGCACCGTCTGGACCTGGAACGCCATCGGCAAGGCCAAAGGCGCCTGGTCGCTGTCCGACAACGCCAACGAATCCGAGAAAGGCTTCCTGTTGAATCACCTGATCAGCGAATCCCTGCCGGGCGGGGTGTCCAACTCCGATCCCATCACCGGACAGGCGGGCTGGTACGACGTGCGGGTGCGCATCCGCCGCGCCGACGAGTCCGAGCCGAAGCAGACCTGGCCGCAGTTTGCCGGCGTGCCGCCACTGCCGGGCACCCGGTCGACGCCGCGCTGGCGCTCGTGGTTCGCGGGCAAGCCTGAAGGAGCCCGGTGATGGGCAAGCAACTCGCCCTGGTGATCGACCTCAACGTCTGTGTCGGCTGCCACGCCTGCGTCACGAGCTGCAAGCAGTGGAACACCTCGGGCTCGGCCGGCCCGCTGCTCGACGACAACGCCTATGGCCAGGACCCGACCGGCACCTTCTTCAACCGCGTGCAGACCTTCGAGGTCGGCGAGTACCCGAACACGCAGACGGTGCACTTCCCCAAGAGTTGCCTGCACTGCGAGGACCCGCCCTGCGTGCCGGTGTGCCCCACGGGCGCGAGCTACAAGCGTGCCGAAGACGGCATCGTGCTCGTCGACTACGACAAGTGCATCGGCTGCAAGTACTGCGCCTGGGCCTGCCCCTACGGCGTGCGTGAGCTTGACGAGCAGCGCCAGGTGATGACGAAGTGCACGCTGTGCGTGGACCGCATCCACGACAAGTCCCTGCCCGAGGCCGAACGCAAGCCCGCCTGCGTGATGGCCTGCCCGACCAACGCCCGGTTGTTCGGCGACGTGCATGACCCCGACAGCGAGGTCTCGCGCGCGATCGCCGAGCGCGGCGGCTACGCCCTGATGCCCGAGCTCGGCACCCAGCCCGCCAACCACTACCTGCCGCGGCGGCGCACCGAGGCCAGCACCGACCCGCAGCAGATCGTGCGCGAGACCAACCCGCTGCGGGTCGACGGCCGCGAGCCCGGTCAACCCTCGCGCGGCGGTTTGCCCATCGGCGGCGAGTGGGAGCACTGAGTCCATGCACCCGCCGCTGTCGATGATCTTCTTCACCACGCTCGCCGGCGCGGCGCAGGGCCTGTTGCTGGCACTGGTGGGCCTGGAGCTCGCGGGCGTCGTGCTGCCGCGTCCGATGGCCCTGGCGGGTGCGGTGCTGGTGCTGGTGCTGAGCGGTGTGGGCCTGGTCGCCGCCAGTTTCCACCTCGGTCACCCGCTGCGCGCCTGGCGCGCGGTGGCCATGTGGCGCACCTCCTGGCTGTCGCGCGAGGTCATCGCCATGCCGATCTTCATGGCGCTGGTGCTGGCCTGGGGGTTGGCGCACTGGGCCCAGGTGCCCGCGCTCGTGCCGGGTGTGCTGGCGGCGGTGCTGGCCATCGTGCTGTACCTGTGCACCGGCATGATCTACGCCGCGATCAAAGCGATCCGCGAGTGGGCCCACCCCATCGTGCCGATCAACTACCTGGTCCTGGGCGTGGCCTCAGGCCTGCTGCTGGCGGCGGCCCTGGCGGCCGGCTTCGGTTCGGCGTCGGCGGTGGTGCTCGGCGCGCTGGCGCTGGTGGCCACCGTGCTTGGCGCGGCCACCCGCGGCTATGCGCTCTGGCGGCATCTCAAGCTCGTGCCCAAGACGACACTGCAAAGCGCCATCGGCGTTCGCCATCCGCGCATCGTCCAGAAATCCCAGGGCTCGATGGGCGGCTCGTTCAACACGCGCGAGTTCTTCCACCAGCGCAGCCCCGGCTTCGTGCTGCGCATGCGCTGGGTGGCGGCGGTGCTCGGCTTCGGGCTGCCGGTGCTGGCGCTGGCCGCCGGCGCACGCTCGGCGCCGGTACTGGCGCTGCTGTTCGGCGTGCAGTACCTGGGCCTGCTGGCCGAGCGCTGGAGCTTCTTTGCCGAAGGCCAGCACACCCAGAACCTGTACTACGACGCGCGGTCCTGATCCAGAGCGGTGCGCGGCTCCAGCGGAGCCGCGTCGTCGGACCCGCCCTTGAGGTTCAATGCGGTGCGCAGCGTCGCTGCCGGGGGCCGTCCAGTGATGGGTCCATGATGACGCGAGGCCGCCCCGGTCGAGATCGGGCCGTGATCAGGCCGTGGACAGGCAATTGCCGACGTTCCAGCCGTAAAGCCATTCCATCGCGTCATGGAAGCGCTCCTGCGAGCGGCCTTGCCACAGCGAGTTCCGCACCAGGCGCTCCACGCCGGAAGCGTGGTACAGACGCCCCATCTCGCGGCCCGAAAGCACGATGCGGGCGGTGCGTGTGATGCGGCTCTTCTGGTACAGCGGCAGGGCCAAGTCCCAGTCGTTGTTTGTGACGCGCAAGGCTTCGCCCAGCGTCACGGCATCTTCAAGGGCCATGCAGGCGCCCTGTGCCAGGTACTGCGTGGTCGGGTGTGCTGCGTCACCCAGGAGCGTGGCGCGGCCGAAGACCCAGTTGTCGATCGGCTCGCGATCGGCGGTGGCCCAGCGCTTCCAGCTCCTGGGCAGATCGATCAGCTGCCGCGCCTTCGGGCAGATGCCCTGGAAGTAGCGCTCCACCTCCTCCTTGCTGCCGTCGGTGACGCCCCACTGCTCCTGCTCGCGGCTGTGGAAGGTGACGACGATGTTGTATTGCGCGCCGCCGCGCAGGGGGTAGTGCACCAGGTGGCACTTGGGCCCCGCCCACAGGCTGGCGGCGTTCCACTGCAAGTCGGCGGGAAAGTCGGCGCGGTCGACCACGGCGCGATACACCACATGGCCGGTCACGCGAGAAGGGTCGTTGACGTACTGCGCGCGCACCACCGACTTGCCGCCATCGGCGCCGATGAGGGCCTGGCCGGTCCAGCGCTGTCCGTGCTGGTCGATCACGGTGACTGTCTTCGCCGAGTGATCCTGTTCGATGCGATCGACACGCGTGTTGGTGTGGAGGCGGGCGCGGGCGCTGTCCTGAACGTCTTCGAGCAGCGAGCCATGGATGTCGGCACGGTGAATCACCGCGTAGGGGTTGCCGAAGCGGCGGCGGAACGCCTCGCCGGTTTCGATGCACCCGATCCGGGATTCGTCGATCGCGTCGTGCATCACCAGACAGTCGGTGTAGACGGCGCGGCCGCGCGTCCTTTCGCCGACGCCCAGTGCGTCGAAGGCATGGAACGCATTCGGCCCGAGTTGGATTCCGGCACCGATCTCGCCGATCACTGGCGCCTGCTCCAGCACCGTGACCTCATGACCCTGCCGCACCAGCGCCAGCGCCGCGGCAAGACCGCCGATGCCGCCACCGGCCACGAGGACTGGCAGATCGGAACGCACAGCGGCCATGTCGGATCTCCTTGCTGTGTACTGATAATGAGTACACTGTCAATAAGCATAGTGATAGAGTAGTCTGCGATCAACAGGGTGTATCCGCAGGGTTTATCCGCAGACCGCGAGCAGCCCCTCATGCCAGCGCCAAGAACCCGTTCAAGGATCGTCGAACTCGACGATCAGCCCGGTCACCACATCCGGCGGTTGCACCAGATCGCCGTGGCGGTCTTTCTGCAGGAGGCCGAGACGCTGGGCCTGACGCCGGTGCAGTACGCAGCGCTGCAGGCCGTGGCCAACACGCCGGGTGTCGATCAGCGCACGCTGGCCGGTTCCATCGGGCTGGACACCTCGACCACAGGCGGCGTCATCGACCGGCTCGAGGTCCGCGGCTTGCTGCGTCGCGGCGCGAGTCCTGATGACCGCCGCGTGCGGCTGCTGACGCTCACCGACGCCGGCGAAACGCTGCTGCGCGATGCAATTCCGGCAATGCTGCGCGCCCAGTCGCGGATCATGGAGCCGCTGTCGGCAAGCGAGCGCAAGGAGTTCATGCGCATGCTGCGTGTGCTGGTCGTCGCCAACAACGCGCTGAGTCGGGCACCCAGCGAGGCCTGATGCAGGGCCTCCGCCGGGGCGTCTAGCGCCTTCGGGTGCGGCGTTCGATGTTCGGCGGGTCGACGAGCAGCTCCGCCATCAGCGCACGAACAAGGTCCAGAGTCGGCGGCGCACTGCGGCGCCCCAAGGTCACCAGACCGAAGCGTGCCGCAGTGGCCAGCGCGGGCCGCATCTTCAGCTCGATCAAGTCCGGCGCTGCGGCTCGGATCGCCAGCACCACCGCGTCGCTGGCACGGGCAACGTCCACCAGGCTGGGGATCTCGTCGCAGCGCAAGGTGACGCAGACCTCCGGGTGGGCGCGCGGGCCGTATCGATCCACCAGGGCCCGGGCGACCTCGTCGGACAGCGGCGTGGCGGCGATCGGGTACTGGAGCAGGTCGTCGAAGCGGATCGCCTCGGCTCGCCTGGCCAGGGGATGCCCGCGGCGCACCATGAAAGCACCCGTCATCTCCTGCAGCCATTGCGTGCTCAGGTCCGGGGCGGGCTTGAGCGATCGTGCATCGACCACCAGCGCGTCCAGCGCGCGGTCACGCAAGGCCTGCACCAGCAGATCCGTGCTGGCGCGGGCAATCGTCACCTTCAGGCGTGGGCGCTCCAGGGCCATCCTGCGCAGCAGCGGTGTCATCAGCATCGCCCCCGGTCCCGATCCCATCCCGATGCGCAGCACGCCTTCCTGGCCTTCGGCGGACAGGCGAGCGCTGCCGCGCAATTCGTCCTCCGCCAGAACCAGGTCACGCGCACGCTCAAGCGCCTGGCGTCCGTAGGGTGTGAGCTCGCTGACGCGCCCGATGCGGTCGAACAGCCGCTCGCCGAGTTCGTCCTCCAGCGCGCGGATGCTGCGGCTCAGGGCCGGCTGCGTCAGGTGCACCGCCGCGGCCGACTTGCTGAAAGAGCCCGTCTGCGCCAACGAGATGAAGTGCTTGAGCTGGACGAGGGTCATGGTCAAGGCGCTTTGAGAACTGAACGTGGAATGCATCGTAAGCCAACGAACAATGCATTGGACACACAAACGGCAGACTCCTACATTGACCTCGTCTGCACGCCACCGTCGCTCGACGAACGCATCTTCAAGGAACCCTCATGCCCAAGCTCGACCTCTTTCGGACGCTGGCCTTGTCGGCCAGTTTGCTGCTCGGCACCACCGCGGCCGTCGCCCAGACCTACCCGGTGAGACCGGTGAACCTGATGGTTCCGTACCCGGCCGGCGGGCCGTCGGATGCCATCGCGCGCATCTTCAACACCCCGCTCGGCAAAGAGCTCGGCCAACAGGTGCTGGTCGAGAACCTCGGTGGGGTCAGCGGTGCGCTGGCAGCGCAGAAGGTGCTGGCGGCACCGGCGGACGGGTACTACATCTTTCAGGGCTCGCCCAACGAGGTGATCCTGTCGCCGCTGGCCAATGCGGCGGTGAAGCTCAAGACCGAGGACTTCCGCCTCGTGCACCCCGTGGCCGACGCGGTCATGGTGTTTGTGACGCGCAAGGACCTGCCGGTCACCAGCGTCGATGAACTCATCGCACTGGCTCGCAAGTCCGCCGACCGGCCCCTCACCTACGGCAGTGTCGGCATCGGCTCGCTGTACCACCTGATCCTGGAGAACGCGCAGGCGCAAACGGGCATCAAGCTGGCGCATGTTCCGTACAAGGGCAATGCGCCGCTGTTGCAGGACATCGCCGGCGGCCAGGTCGACTTCGCCGTGCTGGTCTACAGCGCCGCGATGGGCGCGCTGGCCGATCAAGGGCGGCTCAAGGTGATCGGCCAGCTCGGTGCTCAGCGTTCGGAACTGCTGAAGAACCTGCCCGCGGTCAACGAAGGCAAGGAGCTGAGGAACTTCGGCTACAAGATCTGGACCGGCTTCATGGTGCCGAAGAACACGCCCGAGGACGTGGTCATCCGCCTGCACGCGGCGATCGGCAAGACGCTGCAAGACCCGATGGTGCGCTCGCAGCTGGCCGCTCAGACCCAGGTGGCTGCCGCTCCCACCACCCTGACCGAAGCCACCCGGTTCTTCGATGCCGAGACGGCCCGCTACCGCGCCATCGCCAGGCAGATCAACCTGCAGCCGCAATGACGAACACGGCGCGCCGGAGTTCGACATGACCGACCTGATGCAAGCGCTGGCGGCCCGTGCGGGTGAGTTCATCCGTCTGCGCCGCGACATCCACCGGCACCCTGAACTGGCGTTTGAGGAGCACCGCACGGCCGCGCTGGTGGCACACAAGCTGGCCGACTGGGGCTATGCGGTGCAGACGGGCATCGGTGGCACGGGCGTGGTCGGCACGCTGGTGCGCGGCAAGGGCGGCAAGCGTCTGGGCATTCGTGCCGACATGGACGCGTTGCCGATCGAAGAAGCCACCGGCGCCGAGTGGGCCAGCGTGAACCGCGGCGTGATGCACGCCTGCGGCCACGACGGCCACACCGCAATGCTGCTGGCGGCAGCGCGCCACCTGGCCGAGCAGGGCCGCTTCGACGGCACTTTGCACCTGATCTTCCAGCCGGCCGAAGAAGGCGGTGGAGGCGCCTTGCGCATGATGGCCGACGGCCTGTTCGAGCGCTTCCCCTGCGACGCCGTCTTTGCGATGCACAACATGCCCGGCGTCCCGCAGGGCCGGCTGGTGCTGCGCGAGGGCGCCGCGATGGCTTCTTCGGACTACGCCACGATCACGCTCACCGGCGTGGGCGGCCACGGCGCGATGCCGCACCGCGCAGCCGATCCCATCGTCGCTGCCGCCAGCATCGTGATGGCACTGCAAACCATCGTCGCGCGCAATGTCGACCCTTTGCAGGCGGCCGTTGTCACCGTGGGTGCGCTGCATGCCGGCAAGGCCAACAACGTGATCCCTGCGACGGCGACCTTGGAGCTGAGCGTGCGGGCGCTGGACCGCGACGTCCGCGCCACGCTGGAGCGGCGCATCAAGGCGCTGGTGGCGGCGCAGGCCCAGAGCTTCGAGGTCAAGGCGCAGCTCGACTGGAAGCCCGGTTATGCCGTGCTCGTCAACAGCCCGGCCGAGACCGCGTTTGCGCGCGACGTGGCGATCGAACTCCTCGGCGAAGACAAGGTGAGCTTGCAAGGCCCTCCGCTCACCGGCAGTGAGGACTTCGCCTTCATGCTCGAACGTGTGCCCGGCAGCTACCTGCTGATCGGCAACGGTGCCGGCGAAGACGGGGACGTCTCTGTGCGGGGCGCCTGCATGGTCCACAACCCGGGTTACGACTTCAACGATGACAACGTGGCCATCGGCAGCGCCTATTGGGTGTTGCTGGCCGAGCGCTTCTTGGCGCCGGCAGACGTTTGCGCGGCCGAGGCCAGCGAGCGGCACCACCCGCAGCCACTGGCCACCCACTGATGCCAGATCCCGAACGGCGCGGCGGCCCACGAATGATCTGCGCGCCGCTCTTCGTGCATGACCTTGGAGTCCCCTCATGAACGTCATCGTCCTCGGCGCCGGCCTGCTCGGTGTCACGTCGGCCTACTTCCTGCGCCAGCAGGGCTTCGAGGTCACCGTCGTCGACCGCCAGGCTTCACCGGCGGCGGAGACCAGCTTTGCCAATGGGGGCCAGATCTCGGTGAGCCACGCCGAGCCCTGGGCCAACCCGAGCGCACCGCTGAAGGTGCTGAAGTGGCTGGGCAAGGAAGACGCGCCGTTGCTCTTTCGCATTCGCGCTGACATGCGGCAGTGGTTGTGGGGCTTGCAGTTCCTGCGCGAATGCACGCCGGCGCGCACACGCCACAACATCCAGCAGATCGTTCGCCTGGGCACCTACAGCCGCGACGTTCTGCAGCAGCTGCGCCGTGACATCGGCATCACCTACGACGAGCGCACCCAGGGCATCCTGCACTTCTACACGAGCCAGAAGGAATTCGATGGCGCCGAAGCGCCGGCCGCGCAGATGCGCGCGCTCGGCTGCGACCGGCGGGTGATTTCGGCCGACGAGGCGGTGAAGATCGAGCCGGCACTGCGCCACATCCGCCCGCAACTGGCCGGCGCCACCTACACGGCCGAAGACGAGTCGGGCGACGCCAACCGCTTTGCGCGCGAGCTCGTCCATCGCTGCGAAGAAGACGGTGTGCAGTTCCTGATGAGCCACACCGTGACCGCGCTGCGCGAGGCAGGCGGCCGGATCGACCACGTCGAAGCCACCGACATCGAAGGCCGCTTCCAATGTCTGCGTGCCGATGCCTACGTGCTGGCCATGGGCAGTCTGTCGCCTCTGTATGCCAAGCCACTGGGCATTTCGCTGCCGATCTACCCCGCCAAGGGCTACTCGGTGACGATGCCGGTGAAGGACGAGAAGGCGGCGCACCAGGTCTCGCTGACCGACGACGAGTACAAGCTCGTGTTCTCACGCCTGGGCAACCGCCTGCGCATTGCCGGCACAGCCGAACTCAACGGCTATGACCGTGACCTGAACCGGGTGCGCTGCGGAGCGATCGTGCAGCGGGTGGAAGAGCTATTCCCAGGCGCGGGGGACGCCCGTCAGGCTCAGTTCTGGACCGGCCTGAGGCCCGCCACGCCGAGCAATGTGCCCTTGATCGGACGCTCGAAGCTGCCCAATCTGTATCTCAACACCGGGCACGGAACGCTCGGCTGGACCCACTCCTGCGGCTCCGGCAAGAGCATTGCGCGCATCGTCTGCGGGCTTCAGCCGGAGGTGGACTTCGCGTTTACCGGCCAGGCGCCGAGATCGACGACCGGGCGCCCTTCCACAGCGCCGGTCTCGGTCTGAGCCCAGGACCTACGCGCCGGCACAAGCTGGCGCAAACGCAAGGCAACGCGCGGCCGGCCGGGTCGCCGGATCGGTGCCTTCAGGCCTTCGATTGCCGATCAGAGTCGGCGCCCGCTGCGGCCGGCCCGTTGAGCAGGATGCTGCGGTCGACCTTGCGCAGGTCGGTGTGGCCGCAGAAGGCCATCGTGATGTCGAGCTCGTTGCGGATGATCTCCAGCGCCTTGGCGACGCCGGCCTGGCCCATCGCGCCCAGGCCGTAGACGAAGGCGCGGCCGATCATCGTGCCGCGGGCGCCCAGGGCCCAGGCCTTCAGCACGTCCTGGCCGCTGCGGATGCCACCGTCCATCCAGACCTCGATGTCGCGGCCCACCGCGGACACGATCTCGGGCAGCGCGGCGATGCTGCTGGGGGCGCCATCCAGCTGGCGGCCGCCATGGTTGCTGACGACCAGCGCGTCGGCGCCGCTGTCGGCAGCCAGGCGTGCGTCTTCGACGTCCATGATGCCCTTCAGGATCAACTTGCCGCCCCAGCGCTTCTTGATCCAGGCCACGTCGTCCCAGTTCAGCCGGGGGTCGAACTGCTCGCGGGTCCAGGCCCCGAGGCTGGACATGTCGCTGACGCCCTTGGCGTGGCCGACCAGGTTGCGGAAGGTGTGTCGCCGGGTGCCGGCCATGCCCAGGCACCAGCGCGGCTTGCCCATCAGGTTGACGATGTTGGCCAGTGTCGGCTTGGGCGGGGCGGTCAGGCCGTTCTTCAGGTCCTTGTGGCGCTGGCCGATGACCTGCAGGTCCAGCGTCAGCACCAGTGCGCTGACGTTCGCGGCCTTGGCACGGTCGAGCAGGCGCTCCATGAAGTCGCGGTCGCGCATCCAGTACAGCTGGAACCAGAACGGCCGCCCGCCCACCGCCTCGGACACGTCCTCGATCGAGCAGATGCTCATCGTCGACAGCGTGAACGGCACCCCGAAGTCCAGTGCCGCACGGGCCGCCAGCATCTCGCCGTCGGCGTGCTGCATGCCGGTCAGGCCGACCGGCGCCAGCGCCACCGGCATGCGCACGTCGTGGCCGACCATCGTCGTCGCGGTGCTGCGGTTGTCCATGTTCACGGCCACGCGCTGGCGCAGCAGGATCTTCTGGAAGTCCGACTCGTTGGCGCGGTAGGTGCCTTCGGTCCACGAGCCCGAGTCGGCGTAGTCGTAGAACATGCGCGGGACACGCTTCTGCGCGAGCGCGCGCAGGTCTTCGATGTTCGTGATCGTCGGCATGGTGCTGCGGTCTCCTCGGGTCTTCGTCTCGGGCATTGGGTGTCGCGTCCCGATGCTAGCCAGTGAGGCCGCCCTGGCGGGCGGAAAAGACTTCCGGGGTCGTCGGAAAACCGCTCCGGGCTCAGCCCTGCAGGCCGACGGCGGCCAGCGCTTCGGCTTCGGTCTCGCGGCAGCAGGCGTGCAGCCAGTCGCCCAGCGCCGTGGCCGCCGGCCCCGTCACGTGCACGATCCACTGGTACGAGGCCGACGAGGCGAGCGCCCAGCGGTCGGCCTGGGCGGCCGGCGCCACTGCAACCAGGGTGCCGTTGCGCAGCCACGGCAGGGCCAGCGCCGGCCGCGCCAGTGCCACGCCCTGGCCGGCCGCAGCGGCCTCGAGCACCAGGCCCAGGTCGACGTAGCGCGGCCCGGTCTCGGGCTCACGCGTGGGCAGGGCCATGGCCGCAAGCCAGGGCGCCCAGGGCTCGATCGGCGTGCGCAGCAAGGGCGCATGGGCCAGCATGGCCGCCGGTGTCGTCAGGGTCGGCAGGCGCGCCATCAGCGGCGGCGACGCCAGCGGCAGCACCAGGTCGCGCAGCAGCGGAGCCCCCAGGCCGCGCACCGCGTGGCGGACCTCGACATCCGCCGCCGGTGCCGGGGTGTCCAGATGCGGCGTCGACAGCACGACCTCGAGGTCGATCTGCGGCTGTGCGGCGGCAAACGCGTGCAGACGCGGCACCAGCACCTGGCGGGCAAAGGTCGGTGGGGCGCACAGGCGCAGGCGCTGCCGTGTTGGCGCCGTGCGCCGGTGCTGCGGCATCGCCGCGAGCAGCGCCAGCGCCTGCTCCACCGGTGCCAGGTACTCGCGCCCGGCGGCGGTCAGCACCAGCGCCCGCGGCCCGCGTTCGAACAGCGTCAGGCCCAGCCGGTCTTCCAGCGTGGCGATGCGCTTGCCCACGGCGCTGGCCGTGAGGTGCAGGTCCTCGGCCGCGCGCTCGAAGCTGCCCAGACGTGCGGCACTGGCAAACGCGATCAGGGCATCGAGGCTGGGCAGTCGCAGGTCGTGGCTGGGCATGGCGGCGCGAGGATGGGCCCGCCAGTCTAGGTCGACCGCGTGATCTACAGCGACAGGCCCAGCAGTTCGGCGCTCTTGCGGGGGTTGACGAGGTTCACCCGGCCTCGGCGGTCGGCGCCTTGCAGGATGGCGTCACGCACCTGGGACATGCTGAGTTCAGGCTTCAGCGCCCACAGCTTGGCCGCCAGGTTGGCCACCTGCGGGCTCGCCATGCTGGTGCCGCTGAGCCTGACGCGCTCGCCACCGGGCAGGGGGCTGTCGACCTCGAAGCCGTTGGCGTGAAGCACCACGGTCTTGCCGAAGGTCGAGAAGCTGGTCTCTTCGCCGGCCGAGTCCACGGCGCCCACGGTCAGCAGGTTGGGCAGTTGCAGGCCGGCGGGGATGTACTCCTCGAAGTCGGCGCTGTTGTCCTCGTTGCCCGAGCCGGCGACGAACAGGATGTCCGGTGCCGAGGCGATGGCCTCGCGCAGTGCGTCGCGCTCGATGGCGAAGAGGCGCCGCGCCATCTGCTTGCGCTCTTCAGGGTTGGCGCCCATGTTGTGCCAGGCCAGCGCGCCTTCGTAGGCACTGGCGCCGTAACGCCAGCTCATGTTGACCACGCGCACGTTCTGCGCCTTCAACGCGGCCACGGCCTGGCGGTAGCTGGCGGCGGTTTGGCGCGAGCGCTCCTCGCTGGGCTTGGCGGGTTCCAGGCGGTGGTCCCACAGCATGCTGACCGCGAACACGCGGGCGAAGGGGTTGCCCTCCACGGCGATGCCGGCCACGCTGGTGCCATGAAAGTACAGGCTCACCAGGGACACGTCTTCCTGGAAGGCCTTCACCTGGTCGGCCTTCAGCGTCGACACGGTCTGCTTGAGTGCGCGCGAGTCCGGTGTGTCCAGCGCCGCGCGCAGGTCCAGCGAACCCTTCACCAGCTGCTTCAGCTGCGGCCAGCGCGGCGCGGCGTCGCCCAGCGGGCGCAGCAGATCGGTGGTCACCTTGGCGTCGCGGTCGAAGGCGATGCCGCGGCCGGCGGTGGGCTTGAACAGCGCCAGGTCCACGCCGGAATCCCAGACCGCGATGCCGACCTCGCGGGCGCGGGCGCCGGGGGCGATGCTGAACTGGCGTGGGGTCCAGATGTCCGCCCGCTGCGCGCTGCTGGCATGACGGTCGACCACGGCCTGCAGCCCGGCGACGATGGCCGGCTTCAAGGGCAGCAGCAGGTCCTGCTGCAAGCGAGCACCCACGATGCTGCCGACCAGCGCTTCGGGCACGTTCTGGTTCATGTTGCGGGCCATCACGTCAAGCTGCTGCTCGAAGCTGCCACGCACCAAGGTCGCGCTGACCAGTTCCATCTGGCTCTTCAGGCCCTTGATGCTGTCGCTCGCGTCCTTCCAGTCCAGCGCGCCATAGCGCCTGACCACCTCGGCCTGCACCCAGGCAGCGTCCTTGCGCCCCAGGTGCTGGTCTGCCGCAATGAGCGCCATCACGCCGGTCGTGGCGCGTGTGCCCGGTTTGTCCTGCAGGCTGCGCAAGGTGTCCACCAGCGCGGGCACGGCAGCCCATTCGCCCTTGAACTGAGCCAGCGTCAACAGCGCGCCGTACAGGCCGCGCAGGGTGGCCGGGTCGCGGATGTCGTAGCGCGCAAGGTCGTCGCGCAGGTTCTTCTCGAACGCTTCCGCCATGGCCAGGACCTCGGCGCGTGGGGCGTCCAGGTATTGGCTGGGCAGCTTGTCCAGCTTGACGGTGCGGCGCGGCAACTGCTCGGCCGAGGTGATGACCTGGCGGGTCGGGGCGGCGGTCGCAGCGGCGCCGGTTTGCGCCACAGCGCCGGTCGGCATCGTCGCGAGTGCGGCCGCGCAAGCGGCGACCAGTGCCAGAAGGGGGGTGGACAGGGTCATGGTGAGGCCTTGATGGAGGACGGTTTGCAGAGCCGATGAAAACGAAACGGCGGCAGCCTAGGTTCCATGCCCGCCCTTGGACAGTGCCGTGGGATGAACGGTCGCCGCTCTGCGACGAACGACATGCCGCGCGTGGCAGATGGCGGCCGCCTCAACGGGCGGGCGACGCGATCGGGCCGGTCATGTCCGGAATGCCCGGCCCGCGTCGTACTGATCCATGAGGGCCGCAACGTCCGCAGGCCTGAAACGGAGGATCGCCATGAAGTTCACCCCGACACGCCCCGCCCCCTTGCCTGCTCCCTTGTCCGCCCTGGCGCTGACCGCCGTGCTGCTGCTGGCGGCCTGTGGCGGCGAATACGGCGGCGAGTACGGCGGCATACAGGCCGAACCGAAGGCCGCCCGCCAGACCATCGCGCCGCTGATCGACGAAGAAGGCAACGTGATGCCTTCCGACCCGTCGGCCGTGCCGGTCGACCCCGGTGCCCAGACCCGCGCGCGCCGCTACGCCACCGCAGCGCAGGCCGAACAACTGGAGCATGCGATGGGAGGGCACGTCATCAGCATCGAGGTCGGCAACGATGCCGACGCGGCGCAGGCGGTCGACCTGGCGGTGATGTACGCCTATGTCCTCGAAACCGTGCAGAAGGTGGGCAACGACGCGCCGGTGCTGGTCCGCGGCACCGACCTGCGCCGCGCCGCCACCTTGGCGAATCGACTTCAGGAGCACGGCTACAGCCGTGTCTTCCTGGTGTCGCCTTGACACCGGCCCGGTGTCCGCCCCCTTCAAGGCGTTCGCGCCAACACCCGCTTCACGGTCAGCAGCAAGGTCGACAGGTCCAGCGGCTTGGTCAGATAGGCCGCAAAGCCCATCGCCAGGGCCTTGTCGATGCTGACCTCCTGGCCATCGGCGCTGACCGCGATCACGGGAACCGATCGTGACGCCGGTTGCGCCCGCAGGCGTTCGAAGAGCTGCAGACCACTCATGCCCGGGAGCTGGATGTCCAGCAGCAGCAGATCGGGCGTGTCGTCGCGACAGCGGCGCAGGCACTCGTCGGGGTGGTCCACCATCTCGAGCTGCACCTGCGGCAGGCGCGACAGCATGGCCTGCATCAGGATCCGGTTGACCTCGTTGTCCTCGACGTAGAGCACGCGCTTCAGGCCGGTCAGCGCGGTGTCGGCGCGATCGCTCGCGATGGCCTGCGGTGCTGCCACCTGCGCTGTGCCTGAGGCGGACTCGGGCGATGCCAGCGGCAAGGTGAACCAGAAGCAGCTGCCCCGGCCCGGCTCGCTGTTGACGCCGATGCGCCCGCCCATGGCCTCGACCAGGCGACGCGACAACGCCAGCCCGATGCCGGTGCCCTCGACACCGCTGCCCGCCGCCTGCAGGCGCTCGAAAGGCTGGAACAGCCGCTGGCACTGTGTCGCGTCCAGCCCCGCTCCGGTGTCGTGCACTTCGATGCGCCAGCCGTCGTCGACCGCACGGCAGGCCAGTTCGACGTGCCCGTTGCGGCGGTTGTACTTGACGCTGTTGGCCAGCAGGTTCAGCAGCACCTGCTTGACACGCATGCGGTCGCCGCACAGCGCCGCCAACGGCGGCACGGCAGGGGCGGGCCGCAATTCGATCGCGCGCTGCGCGGCCAACGCATGCATCAGGCCCAGGCACTCGTCGAACAGCGGCGCCAGCGGCACCGGCACGGCCTCGACCACCAACTGCCCGGCCTCGATGCGACCAAGATCGAGCAGGCCTTCGATCAGTCCCAGCAGGTGCCGGCCCCCGGCGACGATCTCCTGCAGCTGCGCTTGCTGGCGCGGCCCCGCGGCGAGCGTGGCGTCGGTCTGCAACACCTGGGCAAAGCCGATCACGGCGTTCAAGGGCGTGCGCAGCTCATGCGACATGTGGGTGAGGAACTGGCTCTTCGCCCGATTGGCCTGCTCGGCTTCGTCGCGCGCGGCGATCAAGGCCTCTTCGGCGAGCTTGCGCGCGGTGATGTCGGTGGCAAAGCCGAAGAGCACCGGGTGCCCGTTGTCCTGGACCGGGCCGAGCACGGCATGCAGCTCCAGGTCCACGCGGGGCCGGGTCGAGGTGGCCGGGAAATGCCGCTCCGAACGCACCTGCTCGCCCGCCAGCGCACGGTCGAACTCATCTCGCGCGACGCGCTCACGCTCCTCACCCAGAACCTCCTTCACCGTGAGGCCGATCAACTGCTGCATCGGCCGCCCGAGCAGTGCCGCCAGGCGCGAGTTGATGAAGACGTAGCGCAGGTCGTGGTCCAAGGTCGCGATGTGGCCCGGAAACGCTTCGAGCAGGGCGCGTGAGTGCGCCTCGCTGGCCCGCAGCGCGCGCTCGGCGCGGGCTTCGACGGTGATGTCACGGAAGGTCCAGACCCGGACCGTGCCCTTGGGCCCTGCCGTCATGCGGCAACGTTGCAGCAGCACGCGCCCGTCACGCAGGTGCAACCGCCGCTCGGCGTCGACGTTGCCGGCGATGATGCGCGCGACCTCGGCAAGCTCGGCCTCGGCATCCTGGTACAGCGGCGTTGCCGCAGCCCGGATGTCGGCCGGCGTCACCGTTGCAGGATTGTCGGTCGACAGCCCCCACATGCGAAGCATGCGCTGGTTGATGAAACGAACGGGCTGGTGGGCGTCGCTGGCGTCGCTGGCGAAGATGGCGTCGCCGGTGGCCTCCAGCGTGCGCCGCAGGTCCTCGGCCAGCTCGGTCGTCGCCTGGTGGCTGCGCTCTTCGACCGTGATGTCGCGTGAGATCACGACCACGCAGCGCAGGCCGGTGGCCTCGTCGAGATAGGGTTGCAGGCGGCGTTCGATGAATCGCCCGGCCAGATTCCTGGCCAGCGCCAAGCCTCGCCTGGCCAGCGGCTGCTGCGACGCGATGCAATCGATCAGATCCTGGACGCGCGACGCGGGGAGTTGTTCGCCCAGAAGCGTGCGCACGTCCTGACCCAGCGCTTGCGCGGGGGTCAGGCCGAAGCCTGCACACCAGGCTTCGTTGACCAGGCGCAGGCGCAGGTCTTCGTCGACCACGGCCACCGGATCGGCCATCGAGTGGATCGCCATTTCGTACACCCGAAGCGCGCGCTCGGCGGCCAACCGTGCACTGAGATCGGTCCACAGGCCGACCGAGCCGATGGCGCCGCCGGCGGCGTCGTACAGCGGGGTGGCGTTGTTGTGGCACAGCAGCAGCGTGCCGTCGGCCTGCTGCAGCCGGACCTCGTAGGCACTGCGCTGGCCGCGCTGGCGCGCCTCGAGCGCGGCGTCCATCACGGGCAGATCGGCTGGCGCAATGAAGTCGCGCGCCCGCTTTCCCATCACCTGCTCGCGCGGCCGCCCGAGCAGCGTGCACATGGCGTCGTTCAGGTCGACCGTGCGGCCTTCGGGATCGATGAACCAGTAGCCCTGGGACGTGGTGCGCATCAGCTGCGACAGCACGTGGTGCTGGTCGGCGAGCTGCCTGCGGGCGAGTTCGGCCTCATCGGCGCGTTCGCGGGCCTGGCGCTCCAGGGCCACGCCGGTGCGCATGGTCTGGTCGGTCCTGCGCGCCACGGCCACCATCATGACGACAAGCAACAGCACCAGGGCGCCGACACCCGTCTCGGCGGCAGCCCCGAGGCCGAAGCAGCGCAGCAGCAGCGGCAACAGCACCGGAACCGCAAACAGCGCACCGGCCAGGCGGTCGTAGGCGGTGCCGACGATCGCGACGGCGGAGATCGACGCCGTCCCCAGTACCAGGAGGTAGAGGGCCTCGAGCGGCAAGACCCATGCCAGGCTCAGCACCAGCATCGACCAGGCGGCGCCATGCAAAGCAAAAGCCACCCGGTAGGCGGCCAGCCAGCTTCGATTGCGCAGGACCTTGGCCTGCCGGCGGTGCAAGGACCACACGGCCGAACGCAGCGCCAAGGCCAGCAGCACGGCCGCCATCCATGGCAGCAACAGGCCAGGGCCGGCGGTCGGCCACAGCAAAGCGGCGAGCACTCCGCAGGCCGCCAGGGCGGCGACGATGGCCGTTGGCGCATTGCCCCTGTGCAGCCACAGCCGTGTGGTGGCCAGTGCCGCCTCGTCCGGAGCGTTGTCAGATGCGCGGGAGATCATCCAGTCGGGGCCCCTCCTTCGGGAATCCAGCACCACCGACCGGCTATCCGCGATTGACGGAGATTCTGCACAACAAGGGCGGGGTCAAAGGGTCGGGAAGAGCCCGGGTCTGGCGCCTACCTCTTGACATGGGGCCGAAGGTCACGCAGGGCCACTGCGCGGGGCTCACACCACTTTGTCGGCCGTCACCCCGTGCAGCGGCAAACCGGTCGCCTCGAAGTGCGTGGCGTTGTCCAGGGTGGTCCGGGCGATCTGCAGCAGCGCCTGCTCGGTGAAGAAGGCCTGATGCCCGGTGACGATGACGTTCGGGAAGGTGAGCAGCCGCGCGAAGACGTCGTCCTTCAGCACCTCGGCCGAAAGGTCGCGGAAGAACAGATCGCCTTCCTCCTCGTACACATCGAGCCCCAGGCTGCCCAGGTGCCCACCCTTGAGGGCTGCAATCACCGCGCGGGTGTCGACCACCGCACCCCGGCTGGTGTTGACGAGCATCGCCCCGGGTTTCATGCACGCCAGTGCGGCGGCGTCGAGCAGGTGACGCGTGGCCGGCGTCAGCGGGCAGTGCAGGCTGACGATGTCGCTGGCCTGCAGGAGTGCGGGCAGCTCGGTGTACTGCACGCCCATGGCCAGTGCTTCGGCGCTGGGCTTGGGGTCGAAGGCCAGCACCCGGCAGCCAAAGCCGAGCATGATCCGGGCGAAGCATCGGCCGATCTTGCCGGTGCCCACCAGGCCCACGGTGCTGCCGTGCAGGTCAAAGCCCATCAGGCCGTCAAGCTGGAAGTTCCCCTCGCGCACGCGGGCATGGGCACGGTGGATCTTGCGGTTGAGCGTGAGCACCAGGGCCGCGGCGTGCTCGGCCACCGCATGGGGGCTGTACTCCGGCACCCGCCCCACGACCAGACCCATTGCCGCGGCCACGGGCAGGTCGACGTGGTTGAAGCCGGCCGAGCGAAGCAGCACCAGGCGCACGCCCAGGCTGTGCAGCGTGTGCAGCACCGCGGCGTCGAGCTGGTCGTTGACGAAGGCGCAGACCGCCGCGCTGCCTGTCGCGGTCGGTGCGGTGTGGTGGTCGAGCCGGGCGTCCATGAACACCAGGTCATGCACGCCCGCCGCGTTGGCCTCCGTCAGGAACCGGCGGTCGTAGGGGCGGGTGCTGTAGACCGTGATGCGCATGGGCGGCTTTCAGTGTGAAGGCAGGGTTGGGGCCAAGGTAGCACAGGCCGTGGCGATGGCCCCGCAGGGGCAGCGCAGGGCGCTGCGCCGAGAATCGACCCATGGCTGACCGCGATGCCCCGCAGATCGAGCTCCAGGTCCTCGGCCCGGTGCGTCTGTTGCGCGCAGGTCGGACACTGCCGCTGCACACGCGAAAGGCCTTCGGGTTGCTGCTGTTGCTGGCGCTGGCCGGCACCCAGAGCCGGCAGCGCCTGTGCGCCTGGCTCTGGCCCGTACAGGACGAGAGCAGCGCCCGGCGCAACCTGCGGCGTGAACTGGCCCGGCTGCGCGACGTCGGGCTGGCGGATGCGGTGGTCGCCAACGGTGACTTTCTGGCGCAGGGCGAGGCCTTGGTCATCGACACCCGGTCCTTCGAGCAGACCCTGGCCTCGGGCCGCGCTGACGAGGCGCTGGCCCTGTGGCGCGGACCGTTGGCCGACGGCCTGTTGCTGGAGGATGCGCCGGGCTTCAACGACTGGCTGGCGCTCGAACGCGAACGGCTGGAACGCGCGCGGCGTCAGGCGCTTGCCGCATCAGCCGCCGTGCTGGAGTCACGCGGTGACACCGAGGCTGCACTGCGGCGCATCGAGACCCTGTTGGCCGACGACCCGCTGCAGGAACACCATCACCGCGACGCGATGCGCTTGCTGGCCGCCTGCGGCCGACGTGAGGCCGCGCTGGCCCAGTACGAGCGCTGCCGTGTGCTGCTGGCGCAGGAACTCGACCTGACGCCGATGGCCGAGACCGAGGCGCTGCTCGGCAGCCTGCGGGGCGCAGCCGTGACACTCCTGCCCGTAGACGCTGGACCGGCCCCGCCGGATCCTCGGCCGGCGGTGCCGCCTGCGCTGCTGCCCGCCGCGCTGCCATTTGTCGGCCGCGAAGCCGAGGTCACCCGGCTGGAGGCGGCCTGGAGCGACGGGCGCGCCGTGCTGGTCGAAGGTGAAGGTGGCGTCGGCAAGAGCCGGCTGGCCTTGGACTTCGTCGCCGCCCACGGGCCGTACGCCGTTGCGCGCTGCCAGCCAGGCGACCGCGAGGTGCCGTATGCCGCTTTTGCCCGCGTGCTGCGGTCGTTGGCCGGGCCGTCGCCGACGCTTGATGAGCTGCCGCGGTGGGTCGTTGACGAACTTGCGCGGTTGTTGCCCGAACTGGGGCCGGCGCCGCCGCCCATCCGATCCGGCGACGAGATGAATCGCTTCTTCGAGGCCTGCGCCCGCGGCTGGCGGGCCTGGGCCGGCGAGAGCTTCGACGCCGTGGTGCTGGACGACTGGCACCTGGCCGACAGTGCCAGCCACGCGCTGCTGGTGTTCGTGGCTCGCCGCCGGCGCGAGCTCGGCGGCGACGGTGCCCGCGAGTGGGTGCTTCTGCGGCCTGAAGTCGATGCCGACGTGCTGAGGCGTCTGGTCGACGGCCTGCAGGCGATCCGTCTGGCGCTGTCGCCGCTGGACGGCGCGGCGGTGTTGGCGCTGGTGCAACGGCTGTCGGGTGCTGCCCACCCTCAGCGATTTGCCGCCCGGCTGCACCAGGCGACCGCCGGCAACCCCTTCTTCCTCGCCGAGACCCTGCGCCACCTGGCCGAGCGGCAATGGCTGGGGGCGGGCGCCGACGGCGTCTGGCAAACGCCGTTTGACGACGCCACCGAGGACTACCGCGAACTGCCGGTGCCGGCCAGCGTGCGCGAGGCGGTGATGGGTCGGGTGCAGCGCCTGGGCGCCGCCGGCGTGCGGGTGCTGGAAGCCGCCGCATTGGCCGGTGAACCGTTCTCCCCCGCCTTGCTGGCGCCGGCCTGCGCGCTGTCGGAGCTGGCGACGGTGCTGGCCGTCGAGCAGGCGCTGGCGGCGCAACTGCTGCGCGAACACGAGTCCGGCGGTTATGCCTTCGCCCACGACCACGTCCAGCAGGCGCTGGACTCGTCACTGAGCGCGCAACGGCGACGCCTGGTTCACCGCCGGCTGGCGCTGGCGGCCGAGGCCACCGGGGCGGGTGCGGCGAAGACGGCGCATCACTTCGAGGCCGCCGGCGAACCGCAGCGTGCCGTGGCCTTGCGGCTGGCGGCGGGCGACGAAGCGCGTCGCCTGTTCGCCCACCCGCAGGCCTTGCAGCAGTGGCAGGTCGCGCTCGCCAACGGTCCAACGGCGCTGCAGGCCGTGCAACTGCTCGTGCGTTGCGCACAGGTCCACAGCGGGCTCGGAGACGGACCTGCAGCGCTGGCCTGCGTGGCGGCGGTGGATGCACGGGTGGCGACGGTCGAGTTGCCGCCCGCAGAGCGCCGGTCGGCCCTGCTGGAGGTGGCCGAGATCGAGGTCGACCTGCAGCGCGCGGCATCGGCCCTGGAGCGCAGCGCTGCAGTGCTCGACGCGCGGACCAACCCCGGGCAGCGGGCCAAGGCCCTGCGGGTGCGCGGTCAGGCGCTGGCCAAGCTCGGGCGCATCGACGAGGCGCAGCAGTCGTTGCAGGCCGCGCTTGACCTTGCAGCCAGCGAGCCGCTGGAGCGTGCTGCGCTGGTCGACACGCTCGCCATGCTGGAGTACCAACGCGGCAACGCACAGCATGCGCTGGCGCTGGCGCGCGAGGCCACGGCGCTGTGGACCGCGCATGGCGACCGCCGCGGCAGCGTCACCGGCCATCAGCACACCGGCGTCATGCTGACCATCGTCGGCGATGTCGAGGCGGCCGAGGCCGAACTCGAGCTCGCGCGCGCACTGGCGTCCGAGATGCACCTCGTCGAGCAGCAGCGCGAGGTCATCGTCAACCTCGCGAAGATCGCCGCCGATCGCGGCGACGTGCAGCGGCTGCTGACCCTGGCCGACGAGGGCTGGCGACTGTCCCCGAACTTCGCCCGTCCCAGGACGCGGTTCCTGCTGCTGCAAGCCCGTCTGCATGGCCATGGCGTGTTCGGTCAGCTCGGCCAGGCGCTGGCGATCGGCGAGCAGCTGCTGGCCGACGCGACCGAGGGCCAGGATCCTTTCATGCTGCAGTACGCCGTGCTGTCGCTGCTGGACCTGCTGGTGTTCCTGGGGGACTTCGAGCGCGGCCGCGCGCTGATGCAGCGTCTGCACGGTGGCGCCAATGCCGAGCTGGCGTTCCTGGGCGTCAAGGTGGCGCTCAACCACGCCTTCCTGGAGACCCGCGCCGGCAACCTGGCGCTGTCGCGACGGCTGCTGGCCGAGGTGCGTGCGCAGGCCACGCTCGAGCAGCCGCAGGACCGTGCCACGCTGGCCCTTCGCCAGGCCGAGTTGGATCTGGCCGAGGGCGATGCGGGCGCTGCGCTGGCAGGCCTGGCGCCGTGGCGGGAAGACGTGCCCAACGTCGAGCTGCTGGCCTTGATCTGGGCCACGCGGCTGAATGCCCAGCAGCAGCTGGGCCAGGTGCTCGCAGACGACTGGCGGCAGGCCCGCGCGGCACTGGACGGCGGCCGCATGCCGGCGCTCGAGGCGCTGGAGTTGCAGCAAGCCCTGTGCCGCAGCGCGCTGACCGGACCCGACCGCCAGCGGCTGACCGCCGAGGTCCGTGCCAGCACGCAGCGCCTGGCCGCCAGCCTGGCCGACTGGCCGGCCCACCAAGAGCGCTTCCTTGCGCAGTGGGCGGGCTGAGACCGCTGCCAGGCAAGCACTGGCCGTGGTGGACATGAGGTTGCCGCAGCGCACTGCGGCGTAGACCCCCTGCGGAGTGCTTCGGTGCGGCGCCAGCGCCGCGGCTTCATCCTCGCCGACTCAAGCCTCTTCTTCCAGTGCCCAGGCACAGCCCAGCAGACCCAGGCCGAGCAGCAGTGCCAACACCGTGCCAGAGGTCGGGCCGATGCTCCCTGCGAGCCACTCGCGGGCCGCCTGCTGCAGCAGGGGCGACGGCAACACGGTCAGCCACGTCAGCAGGCCGCCGGCGACGGCCGCGGCCGGGATCAGCCATGCCCGCTGGCGCGGGCGCGGGGGCAGGGCGCCTGACACCCGTGCCGCAAAGCCGTCGTCCGCGATGGGGCCGGCGAAGTCGCGGCGCAGCAGTTCATCAAGATCGGCGTCGGAAAGCCCGTTCATGCGATATCGCTCCGTTTGTCGTTGGGTGCCCAGTCGTGCAGCAGTTCGCGCAGCCTGGCCTTGCCGCGCGCGACATGCGTCTTGACGCTGCCCAGCGGCATGTCCAGCACCTGGGCCGCCTCGTCGTGGCTGAGTCCCATCTGCACGCAATACAGCACCGCGGCGCGTTGGTTCGTCGACAGTTGCTTCAGGGCCGCGGCGAGGTCCAGGCCGAGTTCGGGGTCGCCGGGGGCGGCCCTGATCGCATCGACGCTGTCGGGGTCCGGCACCTCATGCTGCACGCGCGAGCTCTTGCTGCGCAGGAACTGCAGGAAGCACGAGTGGGCGATGCTGTAGAGCCAGGTCGAAAACCGCGAGTCGCCGCGGAACTGCTCCAGCTTGCGCCAGGCCATCACGAAGGTCTCCTGCGCCAGATCGTCTGCCGTCACCGGATCGTCGCCAAGCAGCCGTCGCAACTGGGCACGCACCAGTCCCTGGTGCCGCGCATCAGGACCTCGAAGGCCCGCGCATCGGCGTCGCGTACGGCCCGCTCGACCAGTGCAGCATCGAGTCGTGCCTGGGCCTCTCGATCATCCATTCCCGCCGCCGCGACGGCTCAGGAACCAGTGGCCCAGATAGCCCAGGCCCAGCGCGACCGGCAGGATGCCCAGGCCCCACAGGTCGGCCAGCGGTCGGTCGACGTGGATGTTGAGTGGCAGCGACACCAGCGTGGCGCTGAGACCGACGCCTCCAGCCAGCAGCACCAGGGCGCGGCGCAGGTCGCTTTGCTGCGGCGTGGCTTCGCCGGGCAGCGACGCGGGCAGTGCGGTTCCGGACTCGACGAACTTCAGCAGGAACTGGTAGCGCATCTGGGCCCGCGTGCGCCGGTGGCGCAGCACCAATGCCGTGATGAGAACGGGCGCCAGCAGCACCACCGCCGGGATGAAGAGCATTGTCAGGTTTTCCATGGAATGGGCTCGGTCGTGAGGGGGTCGGGGTCGTCGCTTCGGTGCGGGGCGAGCTTGCGTCAGCGCCTTGGACCCAGCGACGCCTCCAGCAGCGCATGCAGCCATTCGCGCATCGCCATCGCGGCGTGGTCCCGATTGGCCAGCACGATGATCACCAGACCATCGTCGGGGTGGTGCATGAATTCGGCCGAAATGCCGGGCGCACCGCCGTTGTGTCCGATCCAGCGCTTGCCGGCCGTGTTGCCGACGCTGAACAGGTAGCCATAGCCGATCGGGCCGGGCTGCGTGTAGGGCTTCCAGAGGGTTTCAAGCTGGCTGCGGCTCAGCAGGCGCTCATCGGTCAGCGCGCGTGAAAACGCGTGAAGGTCGCGCGCCGACGCATAGCCACCACCCGCGGCCGAGCCGCGCAGGCCCAGGTCGTCGTGGTTGTCTTGCCACGAGCCCTTGTCGGGCTTGATGTAGCCCAGCGCGAAGCCCGCCTTCTTGTCGTCGCGCCGGTAGTGGTCTGCGTGCTTCATGCCGGCGGGAAAGTACAGGTGCTGGCGGATGTAGTCGTAGTAGTCGCTGCCGCTGATCGCCTCGATGATCAGGCCCAGGATCACCGGGCCGGCATTGCTGTATTCGAGGCCTTGGCCGGGTTCGAACAACAGCGGCTGATCGACGAAGGTCGCAAGGAATCCTCGCTGGCTGTCGACCTGGTGCTTGTTTGCGGCGTAGGCGTCGTTCCAGTAGGAGCCGGCACCCGAGGTGTGCGTCAGCAACTGGTGGATCGTCACCCGGTCGCGAACCGTCGCATTCGGGTAGTCCGGCAGGTGCTTGCCCACCGTGTCCTGCCAGTCCAGCTTTCCTGCCGCCTGCAACTGCGCCACCGCGATCGCGGTGAACATCTTGTTGATCGAGCCCAGGTTGATCGGGGTGTCGAGCGTATTGGCGCGCCCGGCCTTCCGGTCGGCCAGCCCGACCGCCTGCGCATGGATCAAGGTCTCGCCGCGCGCCACCAGAACGGCCCCGGAGAAGCGGTCGGCCCGGGCCTGTGCCGCGATGTGCCGAGCGATGGTCGCAGACAGCTGCTCGGGCTTGACCGCCGCGACGAGCCGCGGCAACGGCATGACACCGAACCGGTCGATCCGCGGGGGACGGTCATCGGTCAGCGTCAGCTTCAGGGCCACCCGCCGCCCGTCGGCCAGGGTGTACTGAAGCTCGCCCTCGCGGGCGTTGCCGAGGATCTTCGCCGGGACATTTGAGGCCATGCCCGGCCCCAGGGCCTCTGCGAGCATGGCAAAGGTCTCAAGCAGGCTTTCCTGGCTGTTGCGGGTCAGCAGCCCGGCGCTGAAGTGGCGCTCCAGCAGTGGCACCCGATCACCAGGCTTGGCCGCCACGACCTGCCAGAAGTGCCGCGACTGCTGCTGCATGACGATGGCCGCAACCTTGTTGGCCTTCGAGACACCGCCTGAATCCGCGGCATCCGGTGGCGCCGCGCCTGCGACGGAGCTTGCCATCGCCAGCGCCACAAAGCAGGCGCCGGCCCACCGCTGTGCCCACCCCCGGACCGTCGGTCCGGGTCCTCCACGATTGAATCCGTTCACGCCTGCTCCTGCCTGTGCCGCAACAGTGCGGCGGTTCGAAGGCTTAGATGCAGGAGGTGCGGCGTTCGGATTCAGCGCCGGATGAACTCCACTCGCCGGTTGTTGGCCTTGCCCTGAGGCGTGGTGTTGGGTTCGGCCGGCTGGGCTTCGCCCATGCCTTCGGTGGACATGCGGCCAGCTGCGATGCCGAACTCACCAGCGAGTGCCGTCTTCACTGCCTCGGCTCGATGCCTGGACAGGTCGAGGTTGCGCGCATCGTCGCCGTCGCTGTCGGTGTGGCCGACGATCTGCACGTTGACGCTCGCGTTTTCGGTCAACACCGTGGCGATGTCCTTCAGCACGGCGTACGACTCCGGCTTGATGCGGTGGGCGTTGCTGTCAAAGAGGATGCCGCGTGTCACCCAGCGGCCTTCTGTGATGAGTTTGTTGCGTGTGTCGGGCGCGCCCACGGCGACGCGCAGATTGCTCATGTAGACCGCACCGGCAAAGAGCTGGGTCGACATCAGCATCGAGTAGCTCAGGCTCGTATCGAAGGCGCGCGGCAAGTCCCAGACCTTGGTCTCGTTGACGTACAGGCGGATGCGGGTCTTCTGGCGCCATATCGAGATGCGGTTCGGTTCGCCGATCTTCCAGGGCATCGGCTGAGTGTTCTCCAGCAGTTTCTGCTGGGCCTTGTCCAAGACCCAGGCGTGGCTGACATGGTTGCTGATCGAAGGCACGGGGTGCAGATCGAACCCGACCTGGGTGTCGCTGCCGAAGTTGGGGTCCAGCGTCAGCGTGCGAGCGCTGGTGACGGGGAAGTGCACCCGCAGACCCGACATGTTCCCCGAGAGGTCGTCGCTGACCATCATGTCGAACTCCATCGTGAAGTTCTCGGGCAGCGCCTGGACGAACTCCGGGTAGACCAGGCCGCGATCCGGCAACTGCAGCCATGGGTCCGGCTGGCCGTTGATGCGCACCACCTCGCCCCCGGCGTTGGTGTTCCAGCGCGCCGGGAAGTCGCCCACTGAGTCTTGCTTGAAGTCCTCGAAGGCCATGACCTTCTCTCCAGGCACGAAATCGAACTTCGAATAGGCCTTCAAGGAGCCAGGCGCCGCGTGCGGGGAAGCCGCAGCTTCGCCAGCGGCTGCGGAAGCTCCCGCGGCTCCCGCAGTCGCCGGTGCGGCAACCTTGCCTTCCGCTGCAGCGGGTTTCGCAGATTTGTCCTTCTTGCGAAAGAGCCTGCGCAGGCCCTCCTCGGTCCTTTCGAGAGCGCGGTCAACGCCGCGGTCGATGGCGCTGTTGGTGCGCTCGGTGGCCTTGTCGCGGACGGTCTCCCGGGGGTCGGTCACTTGAGCGGCCAGGGGGCCTGCGGCAACGAGCAGAACCAGAACGGTGATGGGTTTCATGGCGGGGCTTGACGGTTTGGGCAGGCGAGTCGGAAGCGGTCTCCCATGCCTGAACGCAAACGCCTCGCCAAAACCCTCACGGCCGTTGCCGGGCGCCAGCCACCCGGTGCGTCGTGGGCCCCGTCAGCGCGGGGTTGCCTGTTGCCCGACTGGGCGGATCGCGCCGCAGTCGGCCTTCAGCCACTGGCCTTTCTGCGTCATCTGCACGTCTTGCGGGCGTCCGTCTTCGACCGTCCGGATCTTGAAGTCGCCTTGGTAGGTCGTCGGTGTGACCAAGCTCAGCCGGCCTTCGCCACTGGACGGTGGTGGACCCGAGCAGCGGAAGCTGATCTGCCAGATGTTGCCGCTGCGCGTGGCCTTCTGGCTGCAGTCGCCCTCGGCGGCCGGCGGCGCGCTGCGTTCGACATCGGCCTGCGTCATGCAGATGCGAACGCTGTTGCCCTTGTCGCCAAGGCCCACACCTTGGCGCGCCATCATGTCGGCCATCATCTTTCGCTGCTCAGGGGGCAGTTGCGCCATCTGGGCCTGCATTTCCTTCATGGCGGCTTCAGCCTTGCCATCAGCGGTCTTGATCGTGAAGGTGTTTTCCCAGAGTCCGGGCCGTAGCTGAACCGGCTGGGCGTGGACATGGGTCGCGGCTGCCAGCAAGGCGGCAAGGCAGAGCAGGGGTCGGGATCCGTTCATCGAGAGTCTCCAGTGGCGGCGGTTGTGCAACCCTTAACGTGGTCCTGTCGCGAATCCCCTCATGCGGCGGTCGCGATCCAGGTGTGACCTACCATGCCGATTCTTGGTGATTCCCAAGCCGGTCCGATGTCCGACTTTCCATCTGCACCCAAGCCCTCGTGGCACGCCTCTGAGCTTGAGCCTGCGCCTGAGACGTCGACTCCAGAGGACACGGGCGGCGAACCCGCCCGGCTGGCCCAGACGGCGGCGCAGTTGGTCCCACTGTTTTATGCCGACCTGCGCCGACTGGCGCGGCGCGTCCGCCATGAGTCGCAGGCCTCGCAGACACTGCAGACCACGGCGCTGATCCACGAGGTCTACCTGAAGCTGCGCCGAGTCGATGGCTGGAACGACCGGCAGCACTTCATGCGCGCTTCGGCGATGGCCATGCGGCAGGTGCTGGTGGATGACGTCCGCGCTCGTCTGGCGCAGCGGCGCGGTGCCGGGGCGACCCATGTCTCGCTGGACGACGCCGAGGTCGAGCAGGTGGCCGCCGCCGACGTGGACGATCGGGTTGTGGTGATCGACGACGCGCTGCGCCGCTTGGCCCTGCTGAACCCGCGTCTGAGTCAGACCGTGGAGTGCCGCTACTTTGCGGGCTACAACGAGACTGAGACGGCCGACGCATTGGGCGTGTCGCTGGCCACCGTCCAGCGCGACTGGGCCAAGGCCCGGGCCTGGTTGCACCGCGAGCTTGGCGGGCTGGGGTCGCCTGCGGCCTGAGGCCGCTGGATGCGACTTCAGCGGAAGGAGGGCCAGCTCTTGCGCAGCGCTTGCGCCTGCGACAAGTAGGGGGCAGCAGGCGCGCCAACGGCGGTCCAGATGGCCTCCGCGCGGGCAAGGCGCTGCTCGGCCAGCAGCCACTGCTCCTGTGCCGCGTGCCAGCGCGCCTGGGTCAGGTGGCCGACGCCGCTGAGCAGGTGATCCGGGCCCCACTGCCGCTCCGCACGCTGCTGAAGCTCTCCGAGAGTCAGCTTTGCAGCGTCGAACTCGCGCAGCGCGATCTGCGCTTCGGCCACACCCGCCAGTGCCGACAGGGTGTGCTGGCTGGCCGGTCCGGCGTATTGCTCGCCCATGGCCACGGCTTCCCGAAGCATCGGCAAGGCCTGCGCCGCAGCACCGCGCCGCAACACCATCTTGCCCAGGTTGTTCTGCAACGCGGCCTGAGCGGCCGAAGGAGGCAAGTGGGCCCGACGCAGGTCCAGCGCCTGCTGGAACAGGCGCTCGGCCTCGTCCGCCCGGCCTTCACGCAGGGCCAGAGCGGCCCAGTTGTTCAAGGTGTTCAGGCCATCGGCACTGTGTTGGGCGTTCAAGGCCTGCCAAATGGCCCAGGCACGCTCGAAGTCCTGACGCGCAGCCGGCAACTGGCCGGCGTGGAAGCGCGCCGTGGCCAGGTTGTTCAGCAGCGTGGCCGTGTCGACATGGCGCTCGCCCGACAGCGCCAGTCGCTCGGGCAGTGCTGCTTCCAGAAGCGCCACGCTTTCGGGCACTTGGCCACGCGCACGGAGCAGTTGGGCTTCAAGCAGACGACTTTCGAGCATCCGGTTTCGGGCGACCGGGCCCTGGGACTGCCAATGGGCCTGCGCCAGCGCCAGCAACGGCGCTGCCCGTGCCGCCTGGCCCGTGCGCCAAAGGCACAGGGCCAGATCGTGGTGCACCTGAGCCAGTACGTCCGGCTTCAAGGCCGCGCTGCGATCCAGGAGCCTTTCAAACAGCGGCACTGCGCCGACGTAGTCGTTGAGCTGAAAGTAGAGCTGTGCCAGTGCCAGCAGGGTCTCGGCGGCGGCGGCGGGATCCTTGTCCAGGTCTCGCCCCAGACGCTCGGCCGCTTGCGCCAGCATCTTGCGCGCAGTCGGCTCGCCAGTGCCGGCCGACTGCTCGCCCGCCACCCGGAACATCGTGAGCAGGTAGTCGCGCACGGACTTGTTGCTGGCGGCTTCGCTGCGGGCGATGTCCCGTTCTCGGGCGGCCTCGCGCGCCTGCCAGGCCACCCCCGCCAGACCGACCGCCAGGCTGGCCAGCAGCGCGACCCCGGCACCCACCGCCAGGCGATGGCGCCGCACCAGTCGCGACAACACATAGCCCGCAGACTCACCGCGCGCCAACACCGGGCGCCCCTGCTGCCAACGCAGCAATTCGTCGCGCAATGCGCTGGCGTCCGAGTACCGATCGGCCGGGTCGGCCCGCAGGCAGCGCAGCATGATCGCGTCCAGGTCCCCTTGGAGCGCGCGGCGTGCGGCTTTGGGGGCCTTGGCGCTGGGCGCTCCGGGCGAGAGGTCTGAATGCAGGCGTTGGACTGCGCGCTGCAAGCCGTTGCCTTGCAACGACCAGGGCAAGCTGCCGACCAGGACCTGATGCAGCATCACCCCGAGCGCGAAGACATCTGCCGCGGGGCCGATGGGTCGGCCCTGCAACTGTTCAGGGGCGCAGAAGTCGGGTGTCAGGCGCAGTGCCGCCGTCGGTTGCAGGTCGCTGGTTTGGGCCACTTCGGCCTGCACCAGCTTGGCGATGCCGAAGTCCAGAAGCCGCACGCGGCCCTGGCGATCCACGAGCACGTTGCTGGGCTTCAGGTCGCGGTGGACGATGCCCTGTGCGTGGGCCACGGACACGGCCCTTGCAACCTGAACGAAGAGGTTGACCCGGGCGGGCAACGTCAGTGTTGCCGCAGCTTGATCGAAAGGTACGCCATCGACGTACTCCAGCACGGCGTAAAGCCGTCCCTTGTACGACCCTCCGTCGATCAGGTGCGCAATCGCGGGGTCCTGGAGTCTGGCCAGGAGACGGCGTTCGCTGCTGAAGCGGCGCCACTCCTCGGGGTCGTCGGCGTGACGCAGCAGCTTCAGTGCTGCGACCTGCTCGTAGCTGCCGTCGGTCCGCAGCACGCGGTAGACCTCGCCCGAAGCCCCGTGGCCGATCAGCGCCTTGACTTGCCATGCTCCGACCTGCTCGCCTTCGGTCAAGGCCTGGGTCGCACCCGAGGCTTCAGCCCAGCCACGGCTGGCCCTTTCGGCGTCCAGCAGCTCTTGCACCTCCTGGCGGAGGGCATGGGAAATCGGCTGTCGAGTGAGCCAGTCCGACCGCTCGGCTTGTGGTTGCGAAAGTGCCAGGTCGAGCCAGCGCTCGACCTCAGCCCAGTGCTGGCGGGATTCGGAGCTCAAATCCGTGAGAACAAGGGCGACCGCTGGCTCAATACTTGTACGGATCCGCCGGGTCGCCGCCCTGCGGCCGCGCCGGGCGGCGGCGGGGGGGCGTGAAGTTGAGCTTGGCCTGGATGCTGGCACGACCGCCGCTCACGGTGACCGGCTGCGCGGGCTGCTCGATCAACTGTTCGGGATGCCACAGCCGCATCTCGGACGCGCCTTCAGGGCCGTCGATCACGGCCTTGCCGTTGGCGTCGGTCACGGCGTACCACGGGCTGGTGGTGACGAGGATGTGGCCGCGCATCGAGCCGTGCAGGTGGCAGCCGATGCTGATGTGTCCGGGCGCGTCCATCTTCAGGTCGGCCGAGGGCTCGTTGCCGGCGCGTGCCGGCCCGAGGCGGAACTCGAAGTCCTTGACCGGGGGCACCGTGCTCAGCGGGCCGCCGGGCATCGAGCGCACGTGGTGATCGAACCGGTCGCGGTTGACGAAGCGCACCGTGCCGCCGACCGGCACCACGGTGACGAACGGGTCGAAACGGATGTCCTTCTGGCCGATCACGGCGGTGTCGGCGCGCAGCAGCGGCTGGATCCCGGCCGCCCGGCGCAGCTGCACCACCGCGTCGGGTACCGGCTGGCCGTTGGCGCCGAGCACGGTGACCTCCAGGATGCCGGCGTGGGCCAGCGGTGCGAGCAGGCCCACCGCCGCGACCAGCACAAGGGACGGCCAGAAGCGACGCGGCCGCAACGAAGACAGGGTGACGTTCATGGCCGGCATCGTAGCGCTCGCCGGTCCTGGAGTAGAAGCCGTTCCTGCGCCGCCCTGTGCTGCCGGCGTACCGGAGCCTGACGATGACGCCCAAAGCCGCCGAACTGCGCGCCCGCCTGGTGCGCAACCACGAGACCGCCGAGCTGCAGCCCTTTGTCCGCGGCACCTTGTACGAAAGCCTCGGGGCGTCGTTCACCGAAGGCTGGGCGGCGCAGCAGCTCGGGGTGTCGGTGGACATCGTGCCACCGGGCAAGCGGTCCTGCCCCTACCACCTGCACCACGCGCAGGAGGAGCTGTTTGTCGTGCTCGACGGCGAGGGCACGCTGCGTGTGGACGACGAGTCGATCCCGATCTCGCGTGGCGACGTGATGGTCCTGCCCGCCGGGCGGGAGTACCCGCACCAGATCCTCAACACCTCGCAGGCGCCGCTGAAGTACCTGTCGATCAGCACCCGTCAGTCGCCGGAGGTCTGCGAGTACCCGGACTCCGGCAAGGTCAACGCCTTCAGCCGCGGCCGCATCCTGATCCAGCGCAAGGCCGACTCGCTGGACTACTGGGACGGCGAGCCGGGGGCCTGATCCACGGGTCGGCGGTCAGACCTTGACGAGACCTCCGGCGCGGACCCCCAGCAGGCGCAGCCGGCGCGTCAGGTCGACCCGCTTCAGGCACAGCCCGGCGGCGTGGCGGATCGCGCCGGCGTCGGCCAGCGGCTGCGCCAGCGTCAGGTCGCGGGTCACGGTCTTGAAATCCTCGAAGCGCAGCTTGATGCCGATGGTGCGGCTGGCGTAGCCCTTCTTCTGCAGGTCCACCGCCAGCTGTGCGGCCAGTTCGGTGAGCACGCTGCCGAGTTCGTCGCGGTCGCGCACGGCGTGCAGGTCGCGGGCGAAGGTGGTTTCGCGGCTCATCGACACCGGCTCGCTGTGCGTGCTGAGCGGCCGGTCGTCGCGACCGTGGGCGGCCTCGTGCAGCCAGCGGCCGTAGGCACGTCCGAAATGCGTCACCAGCTCGGCCGGGTCGCGAGCCGCGAGCTGGCCGACGCGCTGGATGCCCAGGGCGAGCAGCCTGTCGGCGGCCTTCGGACCGATGCCGTTGATGCGCCGCACCGGCAGCGGCCAGATCAGGCGCGGCACGTCGGCCTCGGTCAGCAGGGTCAGGCCGTCGGGCTTGTCGAGCTCGCTGGCGATCTTGCTCAGCAGCTTGTTCGGCGTCACGCCCACCGAGCAGCTGAGGCCGGTGCGCTGGCGCACGTTGTTGCGGATCTCCTGTGCCACCGCACGCACCCCGCCGTAGGGGTCCAGGCCCAGCGGCTCCTGCGCGCCCGGCAGGTGGGTCAGCTCGATGTAGATCTCGTCGATGCCGCGGTCCTCGATCTGCGGCGCGATCTCGGCGACCGCCGACTTGAAGGCGCGCGACAGGCGCCGATAGGCCTCGAAGTCCGTCGGCAGCAGCACCGCCTGGGGCGCCCGCGCGGCGGCCTTCATCAGTCCCATGCCGCTGCCGACCCCCAGGTCGCGCGCCGGGTAGGTGGCGGTGGTGACGACACCGCGGCCGACATAGCCCGCCAGCCGTGCGAACTGCCGCGTGCCGTCCGGCTGCAGCACCGGCTGGTGGCGCCGCCCGCCGCCGATGACCACCGGCTGGCCCTTCAGCTCCGGATAGCGCAGCAACTCCACCGACGCGTAGAAGGCGTCCATGTCGAGGTGGGCGATCCAGCGCCTTGGGGCCGAGGCAGACACGCTGCGATGTTGTGGTCTTTTACGCGCTCGGCAACACTTCGACATACAAATGTGCAAGACGCACATTTACTATGCCGCCATGCGCTGGCCATGGGGGCTGGCAGGAGCGAAACGATGGACATGCAAACGTTCGGATGGGCGACGCGGCTGCGTCGCTGGGCCCAGGGTTCGGCCCTGGTGGCGAGCAGCGCCTTGCTGCTGGCGGCTTGCGGCGGGGGTGGCAGCGACGCGCCGCAAACGCCGGCCCAGCCCCAGGGCAATGCACCGGTGGCGTTTGCCAACGGCGCGATCGACGGCTTCGGCTCGGTGTTCGTCGGTGGCGTGCGCTTCGACGACAGCGCCGCCACCGTGACCGACGAGGACGGCAACACGCGCGACCGCAGTGCGCTGCGCCTGGGCATGATGGTCGACATCGACTCCGGCGCGGTCGACCGCAACGCCGCGTTTGCGGTCGCTGCGCGCATCCGCTTCGGCAGCGAGGTCGTCGGCCCGGCCAGCGACGTGAATGCCGCCGCCTCGACGTTGAAGGTGCTGGGCCAGAACGTGCTGGTCACCACCAGCACGGTGTTCGACGAATCGCTCGCCGGGGGCCTTTCGGCAGTCGCCAACGGCGCGGTGCTTGAAGTGCACGGCATCCTGGATGTCGCAGGCGCCAAGGTCGTGGCGACCCGCATCGAGCCCAAGGCTGGTGCGACCAGCTACAAGCTGCGCGGCGCGGTCGCCAACCTGGACACGGCGGCCAAGACCTTCACGATCAATGGCGAGCGCATCGACTACACCGGCATCGCCAACGTGCCGGCCAACCTCGCCAACGGCCGCATCGTGCGTGTCGCGCTGCAGACCACGCAGCAGGCCGGTGCCTGGGTGGCCACCCGGCTGGTCGCCGCGGTGCGCCTGCCCGAGCAGCAGCGCGAGGCGCAGATCGAAGGCGCGATCACCAGCTTCACCAGCACCGCCAGCTTCTCGGTCAACGGCCTGGCAGTCGACGCGGCCAATGCCAGCTTCCCCGACGGCACCACGGGCCTGGTACTCGGTGCGCGGGTCGAGGTCACCGGCAGCATCGTCGGCGGCGTGCTGGTGGCGTCCCGGGTCGAGCTGAAGGAGCGCCGCGACTGGAATGCCCGCCCGATCGAACTGCGCGGCGACATCGCGAACCTCAACCCGACGGCACAGACCTTCGCCCTTCGCGGCGTCACGGTCTGGTACGGCGGCCAGGTCTCGTACCAGGGCGGTGGCGTGGGCGATCTGTCCAATGGCCGCCGGGTCGAGGTCACCGGCTCGCTGTCGGCCGACCGCACCCGGCTCGAGGCGCGGCGGATCCAGTTCCGATGAGGCGCAGCCCCCGCGGATGAGGCCAAGGGGCGGGCCGGGGCAACAATCCCGGCCCGCCCTCTGCCATGCCCAAGTCCACGACCCCCATGCCCCCGGCCGAGCCGCCGCCAAGCGCGCTCGAAGCCGAAGCCCTGGCCTTGCAGCAGGCCCTGGGCGGCTTGCTGGCGGCCGCGGCCCGGCTGGCCGTCGCCAAGGGGCTGCCCTATGCCGCAGCGCAGGACCTGATGCAGCAGGCGTTTGTCGAGGCCGCTTCCGACGCCGCCGCGGCCGCCCAGCCGGGGCTGGCGCCGCACCGGCGCGTCAGCCGCATCGCAACCGCCACCGGCATCAACCGGCGGGAGGTCACGCGGCGCGTGCAGGCCGCAGCGGCAGCGGCGCGCGGCGAGAGCCCGGCCGCCGGTGATTCGGCCACTGCGCGGCGCGGTCGCTCGCTGGCCAGCGAGGTCTACGCGCATTGGCGCAGCCAGCGGCCGTATCTTCAGCAAGGACGGCCGCGCCGCCTGCCGCGCCAGGGGCCGGAGCCGAGCTTCGAAAGCCTGGCGCAGGAGATCACGCGCGACGTGCACCCGCGCAGCCTGCTCGACGAGCTGTTGCGCCTGAAGCTCGCGCGCTGGGACCAGGCCGACGACCACGTCGAGTTGATCGCCGGCGACGGCTACGTGCCGCAGGGCGACCGCGTGCGCCTGCTCGAGCTGCTGGGCGACAACGTCGGCGACCACCTGCGCGCCGCGGTTGCCAACGTGATCCACGAGGACCGCGCCCACTTCGAGCAGGCGGTGTTTGCCGACGGTCTGTCGACGGCCAGCCTGGCCGGGCTGCGGCCCTTGATCGCGGCGCAGTGGCAGCAACTGCTGGCGACACTGGTCCCGCATCTCGAAGCGCGAATCGAAGCCGATGCCGCCGAAGCCACCGACCCGGCCTCGGGCCGGGTTCGCATCGGACTGTTCAGCTACCACGAAGCGCCGGTGGCCGATGCGGCCGCTGCTCAGCAAACCGAATCTCAATCCGAACGTCCACCGGCACTGCCGCGTCGGGCGCGCCGGACCCGGGAGACCCCACGATGAATGCCACCCCCAAGCCGCAACCCGTTCGACGCGCAGCCCTGGCGCTGCTGTGGCCGCTGATGCTGCTGCTTCACGCCTGTGGCGGCGGTGTCGGCACCGGCGGCACCGGTTCCGAGACCGGCAACGCGTTTTCCGCCGGGCCGATCGCCGGCTTCGGCTCGGTGATCGTCAACGACGTGCGCTTCGACGACGGCGCGGCGACGGTGGAAGACGCCGACGGAACGCGAAGTTCCCGCGATGCCTTGCGCCTGGGCATGACGGTGGAGGTCGACAGCGGCCCCATCGCCAGCAGTGCCGCGGGTGGGTCCACCGCCACCGCGCGCAGCATCCGCTTCGCCAGCCTGCTGGTCGGTCCGGCCTTGGGTATCGACCTGGGCGGCGACCGATTCGAAGTTCTGGGACAACGCGTGACGGTCGACGACCAGACCGTCTTCGACCCGGCCTTTGGCGGCGCTGCCGGCAGCGGGCTGGAGCGCGTGAGGGCGGGCCAGATCGTCGAGGTCTACGGCACCTATGACTCCGCGCAGCGCCGCATCCGTGCCACCCGGATCGAGCCCCGCGCGCTGGCCGCGGCCTTTGTCGTGCGCGGGCCGGTCTCGGGGCTGGACCGCGTGGCCCAGACCTTGCGCATTGCCGACACGGTGTTCGTGTACGCGGGCGCCAGCGCGGTGCCGGCAGACCTGGCAGTGGAACAGTTCGTGCGCCTGCGCGTGGCCACCGTTCCGCTGGCTGGCGGGCGCTGGCAGGTGCAGGGCTTCGGCACCGCGCAGCCCAGCCTGCCCGAGACCACCGAGCTGCGCGTGCGCGGGCTGATCACGGCGTTCACGTCGCCCGCGAGCTTCAGCGTCGACGGCCGCCGGGTCGATGCGGCGGCGGCGACCTTCCCCGACGGCAGCAACGGGCTCGCGGTCGGGGTTCGGGTCGAGCTCGAAGGCCGTGCCAGCGCCGGCGTGCTGCGGGCGAGCCGGGTCTCGATCCGCAGCGACGGCCAGATTCGCGACCGCGGGTTCGAGCTGCGCGGCGCGGTCGCCACCGTCGACGCCGCCAATCGCCGCTTCGAGTTGCGTGGCCTCGTCGTGTCGACCGCCCGTCCGGATCTGCGCGTGGACGGCGGCTCGCTGGCGGACCTTGCACCCGGCCGGCGTGTCGTTGTCCAGGCCCAGCTGGCGGCCGACCGCATCCGGCTGGAGGCCACGCGGATCCAGTTCGAGTAGGCCGGCGTCGACATGGCCTTTGCATGGTCAGGCCCTAGACTGGCCCGACCATGAGCATCCGCCACCTCGACGACCTGTTCGAACCCGCCTCCGTGGCCGTGATCGGTGCGAGCACGCGGCCCGGCAGCGTCGGTGCCACGGTCTGGCGCAATCTGCGGCAAGGGTCGTTTGCCGGCCCGTGCTGGGCCGTCAACCGCCGCCACGCGACGGTCGACGGCGTACACGCGTACTCCAGCGTCGCCGATCTGCCCGAGGCCCCCGGCCTTGCGGTGATCTGCACCCCGGCGGACACGGTGCCCGGCGTCATCGCCGAGCTGGGGGCCCGCGGCACGCGCGCCGCGGTGGTGCTGACGGCGGGCTTCACGCCCGTGCAGCAACAGGCCATGCTCGACGCGGCGCGGCGCCACGTGCTGCGCATCCTGGGCCCCAACTGCCTGGGCCTGCTGTCGCCGCCGGTGGGGTTGAATGCGAGCTTCACGCATGCCGACATCGGCAGCGGCGGGCTCGCGCTGGTGTCGCAGAGCGGGGCCCTGGTGGCGGCGATGCTGGACTGGGCGCGTGGTCGAGGGATCGGCTTCTCGCGCGTGGTGTCGCTGGGCGAACATGCCGATGTCGACTTCGGCGACATGCTGGACTGGCTGGCCAGCGATCCGCGGACACGCGCCGTGCTGCTGTACGTCGAGTCGATCTCGGCGCCGCGCAAGTTCATGAGCGCGGCGCGTGCCGCGGCACGCAACAAGCCGGTGCTGCTGGTCAAGGTCGGCCGCAGCGCCGATGGCCAGCGCGCTGCTGCGTCGCACACCGGCGCGCTGGCCGCCAGCGACGTCGTGTTCGACGCGGCCGTTCGGCGCGCCGGCATGCTGCGGGTCGACACGCTGCAGGATCTGTTTGTCGCGGCCGAGACGCTGGCGTACTTCCGCCAGGGCGGCCGGGCGGGCCTGTTTGGCGCCACCGGGCAGGTGACGCTGGTCACCAATGGCGGCGGTGCCGGCGTGCTGGCGGCCGATGAAGCCAGCCAGCGCGGCCTGGTGCTGGCCCGGCTGAGCCCGACGACGCTGCAGGCGCTGTCGGCCGGGCTGCCGGACCACTGGTCGCACGGCAACCCGGTGGACATCATCGGTGACGCTCCGGTCGAGCGTTATGTGCACACGATGGCGACGCTGCTGGCCGCGCCCGAAAGTGGCACCTTGCTGTTCATGCACGCGCCGACGGCCATCGTCCCGGCGCTGGACATCGCGCAGGCCCTGGTGCCGCTGCTGCAATCGCATCCCGGGCGCGTGATCAGCGTCTGGCTCGGCGACGCCGCCGTGGTCGCGGCGCGCCAGGCCTTCCATGCGGCGGGCATCCCGACCTACGACACGCCCGAGCAGGCGGTGCTCGCGCTGGCGATGCTCGCGACCTATCGCCGCAACCAGGAGCAGCTGACCGAGGCGCCGCCGGTCCGCAGCCGCCCGGCCAGTGACTTCGATGCCGTGAGGACCCTCGTCGACGGCGCCCTGGCCAGCGGGCGGACCCTGCTGACCGAACCCGAGGCCAAGGCGCTGCTGGCCGCCTGCGGCGTGCCCGTGGTTGCCACACGCATCGTCGAGCCGACCCCCGAAGCCGCCGCGGCCGCCGCCAGCGGCCTTGGCTTCCCGGTGGTGCTGAAGATCCTGTCGCCGCAGATCAGCCACAAGAGCGACGTCGGGGGCGTCGCGCTGGACCTCGAGGACGCGCCCGCGGTCATGGCGGCTGCCGCCGCGATGCTGCATCGCGTGGCGATCCAGCGGCCCGACGCCACGATCGAAGGCTTCACGCTTCAGCCGATGGTGCGTCGCCCGCGGGCGCTGGAGCTGATCGCCGGCACCTCGGTGGATCCGCTGTTCGGTCCGGTGGTGCTGTTCGGCGCCGGTGGAACCAGCGTCGAGATCGTGGCCGACCGCTCGCTCGCGCTGCCGCCACTGAACGAGCCGCTGGCCCGGGCGATGGTCGCCCGCACGCGCATCGCGCGGCTGCTGGCCGGCTGGCGCGACGTGCCGGCAGCCGATGCCGGGGCACTGCACTCGGTGCTGATCGCGCTGGCCGAGCTGGTGGGCCACGAGCCGCGGATCGCCGAGATCGACATCAATCCGCTGCTTGCCGACGCCCAGGGCGTGATCGCGCTCGACGCCCGCGTGCGGGTCGATGCAGCCGCGCCCGGCGGCGCCGCACGCTTTGCGATCCGGCCCTACCCGGGCGAGTGGGTCGAGTCCTTTGTCTGGAACCACGCCGGCCAGCCGCGGACCGTGACGCTGCGCCCGGTCCGCCCGGAGGACGAGGCGCAGCACCTCGCCTTCCTGGAGGGGATGAGCGCGGAGGACATCCGGATGCGCATCTTCTACTCACGCCGCAACATCGAGCGCAGCGAACTGGCGCGCCTGGTCCAGATCGACTACGAGCGGGAGATGGCGTTCGTGGCCGTGGCGACGAGGGCCGACGGCGGCGAGGAGACGCTGGGCGTCGTGCGATCGCTGGTCGACCCCGACAACGTCGACGCCGAGTTCGGCATCCTGGTGCGCAGCGACCTCAAGGGCAGCGGCCTGGGCAGCCGGCTGATGGACAAGCTTGTGGCCTACCAGCGCAGCCGTGGCACACAGAGGCTGAGTGCCAGTGTGCTGGCCGAAAACCAGCGCATGCGGGCCTTCTGCGCCCGGCTCGGCTTTGTCGAGCAGCCGGAATCGACCGACGCCGACCCCGGCACGGTGCGGATCGAATTGCCGCTCGGACCGCGGTGAGTGTTCCGACCTGGGCGGATCCGGATCAGGCTTGCCACTGCGCCAGCAGCGCGTCGGCGACCTCGATGCCTTCGGCCTCGGCCTTGCGGCGAAGGGCCTCGCGGCGGGCACCCGGCAGGCGCAGACCTTCGTCGGTCAGCATCTCGGCGACCAGGACCTCGACCCGCGCGAAGTACGACTCGCCCGCCAGCGCACGGGGGTCGATGACGATGAAGGTCTGGCCGATGCCCGGTCGGTTGCCGTCGTCGACGAAGAAGCTCGAGGCCTCGAAGCCGTAGTTCGCGCCGATCAGGGCGGTCGCCAGCAGTTCCACCACCAGGGCCAGCATCGCGCCCTTGTTCGACGTGGCGGCCCCGACCGGCAGCATCGAGCCCTTGAGCGCAGCCGCGGCGTCGGTGGTCGGCTGGCCGGATTCGTCCAGCGCCCAGCCCTCGGGGATGGGCTTGCCGGCCTTGGCCGCGACCATGACCTTGCCGCGTGCGGCTTCCGACAGGCTGAGATCGATCAACAGCGGGTCAGCGCCGTCGCCGCGTGGGAACGCGGCTGCGATCGGATTGGTGCCAAACACGGGATGTCGACCGCCCGCCGCGGGCATGGCCGAAGGCGAGTTGGTGAAGCCCAGGCCCACCATGCCGGCGGCGGCCACGGCCCGCAGGTGGTCGACCAGCACGCCACAGTGGTGGCTACGCACCACGCCGGCCAGCGCCAGGCCCTGGTGGCGCGCGGTGGCGATGGCCTCCGCAATCGCCAGGTCGCAGGCCGGGAAAGCCAGGCCCTCGTCGGCATCCACGACCAGCGTCGCGCCCTGGCGCCTGAGCACCCGCGGCACCGCATGGCCCACGGCGCGTCCGTTGCGCAGATGGATCGCGTATTGCGCGACACGCGACAGGCCGTGCCCCGCCTGGCCCTGGGCTTCGGCCAGCACCAGGGCGCGGGCCGTGCTCGCGGCCATCGCAGCGCTTGCTCCGGCACGCTCGAGCGCGGTGGCGACGCGTGCTTCCAGGTCCGCCAGTGGCAGCTTCATCGCGCCGCTCCGGACAAGGCGGAGTTCACCTTGTCGGCAATCAGGAAGCTGACCCGTTCGTTGGCCTCGGACGTGACGCCGGCGACGTGCGGTGTGAGCACGAGGTTGGGGCAGTCGGCAAAGTGCGCACTGGCGGCGAGTGGCTCGATGTCGAATACATCGAGCGCCGCCCCGCCCAGATGGCCGGACTTCAGCGCCGAGGCGAGCGCCAGCTCGTCGACGATGCCGCCGCGTGCGGTGTTGACGAGCACCGCACCGCGCTTCATCTGCGCGATGCGCGCCGCGCCGAGCAGGCCGCGGGTCGAATCGACCAGCGGCACATGCAGGCTCAGCACATCGGACCCGGC
>Ga0209985_10000192_pt1 | contig 70645 bp, 64 predicted proteins | sample NOAtaG_FD_187305 | JGI IMG/M metagenome (GOLD analysis project Ga0209985, IMG submission 187305) | Freshwater lake microbial communities from Lake Erie, under a cyanobacterial bloom - NOAA_Erie_Diel6S_1000h metaG (SPAdes) (version 2) | ecosystem: Environmental > Aquatic > Freshwater > Lake ... | reverse complement strand
CGAACTTGTCGTCGACCATGGTGCTGCCGCGGTTGTCCATCTGCCAGCTTTGCGCCGCCCCCTTGCCGATCACCTGCAGCACGAGCTTCATGTCCAGACCGGCGGCCTGGCCGAAGGCGATGCCCTCCGACAGACCTTGCACCAGCCCGGCGATGGCGAGCTGGTTGACCATCTTGGCGAGCTGGCCGGCGCCCGAGTCGCCAACGCGGGTGACCGCCCTGGCGAAGGCCATGGCCACCGGCTGGGCGCGGGCGAAGGCCGCCTCGGCGCCGCCGCACATCACCGTCAGCATCCCGTTGACCGCGCCGGCCTGGCCGCCCGAGACGGGCGCATCGATGAAGTGCAGGCCGCGCGGCGCGCCGGCGGCGGCCAGCTCGCGCGCCAAGGCCGCGCTGGCCGTGGTGTTGTCGAACAGGATCGCTTCCGGCGCCATGCCGGCGAAGGCACCGTCGGCGCCGAGGACCACGCTGCGCAGGTCCTCGTCGTTGCCGACGCAGGCGAACACCACCTGCGCGCCGGCGGCTGCCTCGCGCGGCGTGCGCGCCAGCCGGCCGCCGTGCTCCTCGACCCACTGCTCGGCCTTGCGCGCCGTGCGGTTGAAGACGGTGACGTGGTGGCCGGCGCGCGCCAGATGGCCGGCCATCGGATAGCCCATCACGCCGAGTCCCAGGAAGGCGACGCGATGCGGGGTGCAGGGTTCGTAGGTCTTGGTGGTCATGGGGCGCAGGCCATTGGCGAAGGTCGGGAAAGGGAGTGTGCGACGGTCAGTCTATCCGCCCGCCGCGCGCCGCTTGCGCGCCCGCAGCGACGGTCAGCCGCCGCCCGCGTGGCGCGCGATGAAGCGCCGGTCGATACGGTCCTTCCAGCGCCACACCCAGTTGCCGGCCAGCGTCAGCGGCCCCCAGCTGGCGACGGCGTGGCGCGGGCCGGTTGCCAGCAGGTAAAGCGCGCGCCGCTGCGGCACGTAGCCGCGCAGCGGCTGCCCGGCCAGGGCGCGCAGCAGGTTGTCGGCCAGCACCGGGCCGGCGCGTACCGCATAGACGCCCGAGCGCGGGCGCGGGTGAGCCCGCATCGAAGCGCAGTCGCCGGCGGCAAAGACTTCGGGGTGGGACACCGACTGCAGGTGCTCGTTGATGGCGATGAACCCGCGCTCGTCCACCGCCAGCCCGCTGGCGCCCGGCCAGGCGGCAGCGGCGGCGCCGGTGACGAGCAGTGTGGTGTCGGACGGCCGCTCGGCGCCCCCCGCCAGTTGCACGATCCCGGGTGCGACGGCAGCCGCATCGTCTTCGATCACCGCCACGGCGCGTGCCGCCAGCGCGGCGCGCAGGTGCTGCCGCGTGCTGGCGCTGGCGGTCGGCAGCACGCCGCTGCGGCCAGCCACCAGTTGCACGCGCAGCGGCGCTGCCTCCGAGTGTGCCCGCCAGGCGGCAGCGAGCGCCAGCTCGACACCGCCGGCGCCGCCGCCGATCACGCTCAGCGTCGACGTACCGGTGCCGGGCGGGCGTGCCGTCAGTTGCCGCTGCAAGGCCGGCCACTGCGCCACGAAGTGCTCCAGCGGCCGCAACGGCACGGCGGCCGCGGCGGCGCCGGCGATCGGTCCCGGGTTGGTCACCGGGCCGGTGTCGATCGACAGCAGGTCGAAGGGCAGCGCGGTGATGCCGGGGTTGCCGTCGGCCGGTTGCACCCGGGCCTGGCGCGCCGCCAGGTCGAGGCCCGTGACCTGGCCGAGCAGCAGGCGCACGCCTGCGCGGGCAGCGGCCGGTGCCAGCGGAATCACGCACTGCTCGAGCGTGTAGTGCCCGGCGATCCACCCCGGCAGCATGCCGGAGTAGATCTGCCGCGCTGCCGGCGTGACCAGGGTCACCTCAGTGTCTTGCAGCGGCCGAGCGGCCAGCGCCTGCAGCACGCCGACGTGCGCATGCCCGCCGCCCGCCAGCAGCAGCCGCTTCACCGGTTCTCCAGTCGCGGCTGCGCGACGTAGGCCGTGGCGCTGGCGCCCGAGTTGTCGCCGTGGCCGGCGATGGCGACACCGACCAGCCGCGGCAGCCAGCCGCCGGCGGCCTCGTCCGGAAAGGCGCGCGCGAAGTCGGCCGCCAGGTCGCGCGCCTCGTCGGTCCAGCGCCCGAGCGACGCGCCGGAGGCGCTGCTCTGCAGGACCAGCATCTGCACGCGGTCGGTGTGGCTGTTGGGCAGCCAGGTGCCCGCCGGCAGGCCGCCGGGCGCGCTGTCCCAGACGTAGCAGATCGAGGCGGCCGGCAGCGCCGGGTCGAACAGCGCGCGGCCCAGCCGCAGCTTCAACTGCACCCCGAGGGTCAGCCGCTCGGTCGGCACGTCGAACAGCACGCACAACTGCAGCGGTACGTCGTCCCCGTCTTTGCGCCGCAGGTCGCCGCGGTGGTCGCTGCGCTCGACGCGCCAGCGCCAGCGCAGCAGGGGTCGCGGCGCCAGATCGACCGCGAGCGGATGCAGCAGGTTGGCGTAGCTGCGCTCGGTCTGCACGCGCAGCGCCGGCACGCCGTCCAGGCGCGCCACCGAGAACTGGGTGTGGGCGGCGATCTTCGGCGACACCGCGATGCGCCACGGCGCCGGTGGCGTGCCCTCGGCGTCGAACGGTGTGAGCGCGGGCGGCTGCGCGGCGGCGCCGCCGGCCAGCAGCGCCGTTGTGGCCAACAGGGCGAACCGGGTCAGCATCCTGCGGCGGCGCGCTCGCGCCGTGGGCGGTCTTGCGGGCATGGGCGGGACCTTACGCTGCACGGAGACTTCCTCGAATGAGCCGCCTGCTGCGTGGGCGGCACGCCGCGAGCGGATTGGCGCGGCGCAGACGGCGGGCCGCCGCCGCGCCGCCCAATCGGGGAATCGGCCGCGCAGTGGCGCGGGGCGTGCGCCGGCCTCCCCTCGTGCTGCACGGTCGGTGACTGACCCTCGCAGCGGCGCGGCGTTCTCATGCAGCAACGATCCAGCCGCGCGCCAGCGCGTCTTGATAGTCGGCCGGGGTGTCGAGGTCGGGCAGCGCCGGCAGCTCGACATGCCGCAGACCGGCGGCCGCGATGCGCTGGCGCGTGGCCGCCAGCACCTGCGGCCCGCCCCAGGCAACGCCCTCGAACAACGCGGGCTGCGGCGCGCGCAGGCCGAGCAGCACGTAGCCGCCGTCCTCGGCCGGCACCAGCACCACCGGGTGCCGCGCCAGCGCGGCCGCTGCCTGTTCCAGGTGCGCCGTGCGCAGGGCCGGGCAGTCGGTGCCGATGACCAGCGCAGCGGCCACCCCGGGCGCAGCCAGCGCGTGCGCCGCGGCGTGGGCCATGCGCGCGCCGAGGTCGGCCCCCTGCTGCGGCAGCACCGTCACCCCATGGTGCTGCGCGGCCGCCACCACCGAAGGATGCGCCGCATCGCCGGCGACCCACAGCGTCACCCGCGCATCCGGCAGGGCGACCGCCTTGGCGAGCGTCGCCTCGAGCAACTGCGCCTGCAGCCGCGCGGCGCCGGCCGCACCGAGCAGCGGAATCAGCCGCGTCTTGGCCGCACCGGCCACGGGTGCGCGCGCCAGCACGGCGATGCCGATGCGCATGGCTACCGCACCGCCCGGTAGCGCCGCGCCAGCTCCGCGGGATCGGCGCCGAGGAAGTAGGCCAGCCGCAGCCGCCACATGCGGACGATGGTGCGCAGCGCGCCGTGCTCGTCCCAGCGCCGGCCTGATGTGGTGACGCGCGCCCGCAGGGCCAGCGGCGGCGTCAGGCGGCGCGCACGGCGCGAGAAGTCGATGTCCTCCATCAGCGCGATCGGTGCGAAGCCGTCGAGGGCGAGGAACGCGCCGCGCGTCACGAAGATCGCCTGGTCGCCGGTGCAGATGCCGGTCAGGCGCGAGCGCCCGTTCATCATCGCGGCCACCAGCGGCAACAGCGCCGAGCGGCCGGCGATCCGCACGTCGAAGCGGCCCCAGGTGCTGCGCGAGTTGGCCAGCGCGCGCAGCAGCAGGCGATCGGCATCCGGCGGCAGCCGCGTGTCCGCGTGCAGGAACAGCAGCACGTCGGCGTCGGCCGCCGCGGGGTCGCGCGCACCGGCGTTCATCTGCAGCGCCCGACCGCGCGCCGCCGCGACGACGCGGTCGGCCAGCGGGACGGCGCAGGCCACGCTGTCGTCGTGGCTGCCGCCGTCGACCACGATCACGCGCGTGCCGCGCTCTCGCAGCGGCTGCAGCACGGCCAGCGCAGCCGGCAGCGCTGCGCTCTCGTTCAGAACGGGGATGATGATGGCCAGCCGCATCACGGCGCATCTTGCCACCGCTCCAGCGCGAGCGACGGCCGTGGCCTGACGATGGGAATCGACCGAGCGGCGGACCATCCTCGATGACCGACACGAGCAGCAAGGCCACCGACATCCACTGCCCGCACTGCGCGTGGCGGCCGGGGCCGCTCGACCGCTGGGTCTGCACGCCGCGCTGCGGCACGGTCTTCAATACCTTCTGGACGCGCGCCGTCTGTCCGGGCTGCGGCGTGCGCTGGCCCAAGACGCAGTGCCTGGCCTGCGGGGTGTTTTCGCCGCACGAGCTCTGGTACCACCGGCGTGCAGGCGAGCGGACCGAAGAAAAGGCTACACGCGAGCCCGCGAAGTAGGACTCGAGGTAGCGCCAACCGGCGCGCAGCCTCAGAAGCCGACCGCGTGCCCGTCGCGCCGAAAGTCGCTGGCTGCGACGTAGCCCTCGACGCCCGCAGCGCCAAGCCGCCAGATGAACTGGCCGGCGCCGAAATCCATGTAGGTGTCGAAGGCGCGCGTGATCCGGTGCCCGCGGGCGGCCAGGTCCTGCACCACCGCGGCGGGCATCGCGCCCTCGACCTCGATGTCCAGCCCGGTCATCACCTTCCAGCGCGGCGCGTCGCAGGCAGCCTGCGGCTGCTGGCGGCCCCACAGCATGCGCGCCAGCGTCTGCACGTGGCCCTGCGGCTGCATGTTGCCGCCCATCACGCCGAAGCTCATCTGCGGCTGCGCCACGCCGTCCTCGTGCTTCATGAGGAAGGCCGGGATGATGGTGTGGAACGGCCGATGGCCGGCACGGACCACGTTGGGGCTGTTCGGGTCGAGCGAGAAACCGTGGCCGCGGTTCTGCAGCGACAGGCCGTAGCCGGGCACCACCACCCCGGAGCCAAAGCCCATGTAGTTGGACTGGATCAGCGAGATCATCATGCCGTGCTCGTCGGCGGCGGTGAGATAAATGGTGCCGCCCTTGGGCGGCTGGCCGGCGGTCATGGCGGTGGCGCGGCGCGGATCGATCAGCCTGGCGCGGCCGGCCAGATACGCATCGTCGAGCAGGCCGGCGGGCGTGACCGTCATGCCGCGCGGATCGGCAACAAAGGCATAGGTGTCGGCAAAGGCGAGCTTCATCGCCTCGATCATCGTGTGCTGCCAGTCGGCGCTGTCGAGCGGCAGTTCGGCCACGGCGGTGTGCTTGAGGATGCCTATCGCCGACAGCGCGGCGATGCCCTGGCCGTTGGGCGGGATCTCGTGCAGCGCGTAGGTGGCGCCGTCGCTGCCCGTGAAGTCCTTGCTCAGCGTGCCGACCCAGGCGTTGGTCTGCACGAAGTCCCAGTAGGCGGCAAAGTCCGCCGCCGTGATGCTGCCGCCGGTCTGGCGCGCGTAGCGCTCCACCGCGGCGGCCACCTCGCCGAGGTAGAACTCCCGGCCCTTGCTCTGCGCGATCAGCCGCAGCGTGCGCGCCGCCCCGTCGAGCCTGAAGTGCTCGCCGATGTGGGGCACGCGGCCGCGCGGCAGGAAGTGCTGGGCAAAGCCCGGGAAGTCCTTGAGCACGGGTTCGGCCAGGCGCCACTTGTCCTGTACCACCGGGCTCACCGCAAAGCCGCGCTCGGCGTATTCGATGGCCGGCGCCAGCACGTCGGCAAACGGCAGCCGGCCGAGCCTGTCGTGCAACTGGACCCAGCCGGCCACCGCGCCCGGCACGGTGACCGTGTCCCAGCCGCGCACCGGGCGGTTGGCCGGGTCGTCGCCGTACTTGCGACGGTAGAAGTCCAGCGACCAGGCCGCCGGCGCGATGCCCGAGCTGTTCAGACCGTGCAGCCGGCGGCTCGCCGGATCCCACACGATGGCAAAGTTGTCGGCGCCCAGCCCGTTGGAGCAGGGCTCGGTCAGGGTGATGACGGCCGCGGCGGCGATTGCCGCATCGACCGCGTTGCCGCCGGCGGCCAGCACGCGCAGTCCGGCCTGCGCCGCCAGCGGCTGGCTGGTGGCGACGATGTTGCGCGCAAAGACCGGCGTGCGGACGCTCGGGTAGGGGTTGGACCAGTCGAAATTCATGGTGGGCCTGCGGCTCAGTCGCCGGTGATCTTGCGTTCCTTGATGAGTCGTGCCCACTTATCGGTATCGCGCTGGACCACGCGCGCAAAGTCGGCCGGGCTGCCGCCGCCGGCGTCGTAGCCCAGCGTGCGCAGCCGCTCGATGAAATCGGCGTTCCTGAGCACGGCATTGATCTCGGTGTTCAGGCGCTGCGTGGCCTCCGCGGGAAGCCCGCGCGGGCCGAACACCCCGAACCAGGTGGATGACTCGAAGCCCGGCACGGTGTCGGCTACCGTGGGCAGCTCGGGCAGCAGCGGCGAGCGGGTCAGCGAGGTGATGCCGAGCGCGCGCACGCGGCCGTCCTTCAGGTGCGGCAGCGCCGAGGCCACGTTGTCGAACAGCAGGTGGATCTGGCCGGCAATCATGTCGGGGATCACCAGCGCGGTGCCGCGATACGGAATGTGCACGACGAAAGTACCCGTCATGGACTTGAACAGCTCGCCGGTCAGGTGAACGATGGTGCCATTGCCGCTCGAGCCGTAGTTGAACCGGCCGGGCTGCGAGCGCAGCAGCGCCACCAGCTCGCGCACATTGGCAGCCTTCACGTTGGGCGCCACCAGCAGCACGTTGGCCGAGTTGGCCACGTGCGCCACCGGGGTGAAGTCGGTCTGCGGGTTGTACGGGATCTTCGGGTTCAGCAGTGGGCCGATCGAGTGCGTGGAACTCGTGGCCATCTGGATCGTGTAGCCGTCGGCCGTGGCCTTGGCCACGACGTCGCTGCCGAGCGCGCCGCCGGCTCCCGGCCGGTTGTCCACCACCACCTGCTGCTTGAGCCGATCGGAAAGCTGCCGCGCCAGCTCGCGCGCCAGGATGTCAGTGGCACCGGCGGGCGGAAACGGCACCACCATGCGGATCGACCGGCTCGGGTAGGCCGACTGCGCCTGGGCGGCTGAGGGACGGGCGCCATTGGTCGCCAGGGCGGCGGCCAGCGGGGCGAGAAGGATGCGTCGGCGCAAACGGCGCGAAGTGCGTCCAATCATGACGAGGTGCCTCAGAGGGGGATCGAGCGACGGATTCTGCCAGCGGTCATCGCGCCGGCCCGACGGGTCGGGGCACAGCTCTTTTGCGTTTCGTGGCAAGCGGCGCGCGGCGGCTGGCCCACGTTCCTACAGTGCGCCTCGCTAACCCAGCAATCGCGCTCGCTCTCCGACCCGGAGAAGCACGATGAAGGTGAAGGCCCACGCCACCGGCCCTGCGATTCGCCGCGCCGCCCGGGCCGCTGCCGCGCTGCTGAGCTTTGCCCTGCTGTCGGCCGTCACCCAGGGGTTGCACATCGACCGACTCGGCAACGCAGCGCCCGTTCTCCGGCTGGATTCGTTCGACGCGGTACCGATGCAGCGGCCGGCCGGTGCCGACGGCCAGCGCGGGCAAGAGCCGGGCGGAGCGAGCCGAGCGGGCTGGACCGGAGGCGAGAAGGAAAAGCCCGGCGCAGGGCCGGGCTCGTCTGCAAACGGGGCGGCGGCGCTCAGTCGGCTTCCTGGAACGCCACCTCGCGCGTCTTCTTGATCGCCGGCAGCGCCACGATCACCACCAGTGCCGCGGCCATCAGCAGCAGCGTCAGCGACAGCGGACGCGTGAAAAACACCGTGGGGTCGCCGCGCGACAGCAGCATGGCGCGGCGCAGGTTCTCCTCCATCATGGGGCCGAGGATGAAGCCCAGCAGCAGCGGCGCGGGCTCGCAGCGCAGCTTGTAGAACAGGTAGCCGATCACCGCGAAGATCACCGTCATGTAGACGTCGAAGGTGTTGTTGTTGATCGAGTACACGCCGATGCAGCAAAACACCAGGATCGCCGGATAGAGCAGGCGGTAGGGCACCTTCAGCAACTGGATCCACACCCCGATCAGCGGCAGGTTCAGGATCACCAGCATCAGGTTGCCGATCCACATGCTGGCGATCAGGCCCCAGAACAGCGACGGGTTGCTGGTCATCACCTGCGGGCCGGGCTGGATGTTGTGGATGGTCATCGCGCCGATCATCAGCGCCATCACCGCGTTGGGCGGGATGCCCAGCGTCAGCATCGGGATGAAGCTGGTCTGCGCGCCGGCGTTGTTGGCCGACTCGGGGCCGGCCACGCCGCGGATGTTGCCCTTGCCGAACGGCGGGTCCGCGCTGGCGCCGGCGACCTTCTTCTCCACCGTGTAGGCCGCAAAGGCCGCCAGCAGCGCGCCGCCGCCGGGCAGGATGCCCAGCACCGAACCCAGTAGCGTGCCGCGCGCCACCGCGGGGGCGGCCTGCTTGGCCTCGCTCCAGTTGGGCAGCAGCGAGCCGACCTTGCTGGTGAAGACCTCGCGCTTGTCCTTCTTTTCGAGGTTGGCGATGATCTCCGCGAAGCCGAACACCCCCATCGCCACGGCCACGAAGCCGATGCCGTCGGACAGCTCGGGCACATCGAAGGTGAAGCGCGCCACGCCCGAGTTGACGTCGGTGCCCACCAGACCCAGCAGCAGCCCGAGCACGATCATGGCGATCGCCTTGATCAGGCTGCCGGAGGCCAGCACCACCGCACCGATCAGGCCCAGCACCATCAACGAGAAGTACTCGGCCGGGCCGAACTTGAATGCCAGCTCCGTGAGCGGCGGCGCAAACGCGGCCACCAGCAGAGTGGCAAAGGTGCCGGCAAAGAACGAGCCGATGGCCGCCACGCCGAGCGCGGCGCCGGCGCGGCCGCGCCGCGCCATCTGATAGCCGTCCAGGCAGGTCACCACCGAGGAGGACTCGCCGGGCAGGTTGACCAGGATCGCGGTGGTCGAGCCGCCGTACTGCGCGCCGTAGTAGATGCCGGCCAGCATGATCAGCGCGCTGGTGGGCTCCAGCGCATAGGTGGTCGGCAGCAGCATCGCCAGGGTGGCAATCGGGCCGATGCCGGGCAGCACGCCGATCAGCGTGCCGATCAGCACGCCGATGAAGGCGTAGAACAGGTTCTGCAGCGACAGCGCGGTGGCAAAGCCCAGCGCGAGATTGGAGAGCAGTTCCACGGCGGCCTCCTCAGTCGCGCATGAAGGCCGGCCACACGGGGAGCGTGAGCCCCAGGCCGTAGATGAACACCGTGAGCACCAGGATCACGAGGCCGGCGGTCAGCACCAGTAGCTGCTTGAAGTTGCGGTCATGGCTGCCCATCCCCGAGATCAGCACCAGCACCACCAGCGCGACGACCAGTCCGGCCGGCCGCAGCAGCAGCGCAAAGGCCACCACCGCGCTCAGAACCCAGCCCAGCGCATCGAAGTGGAACTTCTCCACCCGGTGGTCGGCCTGTTTCTCCCCGCCCAGGGCGGTGAAGGCAATCACCACGCCGAGCGCAGCCAGCAGTCCGCCGAGGATGGTGGGGAAGTACGCCGGGCCCATGCGCTGCGCGGTGCCCATGTCGTACTCGCGCGCCAGCACGACGAAGGCCAGGCCAAAGGCGAAGAACATCACGCCGGACCAGAAGTTCTGTTCGTTCCGTATCTTCATCGCGGCATGGGCCCGGACGGACTGGTGCGTGGATCGGTGGGCTGGCCGCTAGTCGACCTTGGCGCCCGAGAAGCGGACGATCTCGCGATACTTAGCGAGTTCGGACTGGATCAGGGCGGCAAAGCCGGCCGGGGTACTGGGCGCGGGCTCCGCGCCCATGCGGGCAAGCCGCTCGCGCATCTCGGCGCTGGTGAGCGCCGCGCGCATGGCCGCGCTGAGCTGATCGACGATGGGTGCCGGCGTGCCCGCCGGCGCCAGCACGCCGAACCAGGTGCTGATGTCGAAGCCCTTGAGCGATGCGCCGCCGGCCTCGCCCATCGTGGGCAGGTCGGGGAAGCTGGCGGCGCGCGTGCGGGTGGTCACGGCGAAGGCGCGCAGCCTGCCGGCGCGGATCTGCGGGGCGGCGCTGGCCAGGTTGTCGAACATGAAGTCGGTCTGGCCGGCCAGCAGGCCGAGTTGCGCCGGAGCCGCGCCGGCGTAGGGGATGTGGACCGCGAACAAGCCGGCCGTCGATTTGAGCAGTTCGCCGGCCATGTGCCCGGCGCTGCCGTTGCCGCCCGAGGCGTAGTTGAGCCGGCCCGGCTGCTTCTTCATGTAGGCCACCAGCTCGCCCAGCGAGTTCACGCCCAGCCGGGTGGCGGTCTCGGGCGTCATCACCAGCACGTTGGGTACGTGCGCGATGAGGCTGACCGGCGCGAAGTCCTTCACCGGGTCGTAGGGCAGCTTCGCGAACAGCCAGGGATTGATCGCGTGCGTGGCCACCGCGCCGATCACCAGCGTGTAGCCGTCGGCCGGTTGCTTGGCCACGTAGTCGACACCGAGGTTGCCGCCTGCGCCGGGACGGTTCTCCACCACCACGGTGCCGAGGCCGTCCTTCATGCGCTCGGCCAGGGCGCGGGCGGCGCTGTCGAGCGGCCCCCCGGGCGGAAACGGCACGACCAGGCGGATCGGCCGGGCCGGGTAGGCCTGCGCGGACGCGCCGCGCGCGTGCATGCCCAGAGCCGTGGCGGCCAGCAACACAACGGCAGCGCGGCGGTGCATGTCGATGGTCTCCTCCTGGCGGGGTTGTCGTCGGGACCCGGGGGATCCCGCGCTTCTGGGAGCGGTGCCGGATTAGACCGGAAAACGGCGGCGGCTGTCAGCCAATCTCATCCATCCCTGTTGCGCCCTGCCATCGTGTGCTGGAGCCGGCGATTGAGTGCGCCGCTGCCAGTGTCCTGCCGTGAGACGGTCGGTCGGTGGCGCCTGACACCGCGCTGACGGGCGCGGAGAACCCTGTAGGGACGCGAGACCTGCCGGGCGCGCCTGCGCACGCCGACGCGCGCAAGCGATGGACCACGCTCCTTGCTGCCACGGCCGTGGCCGGTCTGCGCACCCGCGACCGGAGCCGACGCCCCCTACAGCGAGACGACCTTGCCCGGATTCAGGATGTTGAGCGGGTCGTAGGCGCGCTTGATGCGTCGCATCAGGTCGACCGCGTCCTCGCCGTGCTCCTCGACCAGGAAGCCCATCTTGTGCAGGCCGACGCCGTGCTCGCCCGTGCAGGTGCCGTCCATGGCGAGCGCGCGCTGCACGATGCGCTGGTTCAGGCGCTCGGCCTCGGCCAGCTCACGCGCATCGCCGGGCATGGCCAGGATGGCGCAATGGAAGTTGCCGTCGCCGACGTGGCCCAGGATCGGCGCCGGCAGGAAGCTCGCGGCCACGTCGCGCACGGTCTCGTCGATGCACTCGGCCAGCCGCGAGATGGGCACGCATACGTCGGTGGTGCAACTGCGGCAGCCGGGCTTCAACTGCAGGCAGGCAAAGTAGGCGTTGTGCCGCGCCGTCCACAGGCGCGTGCGCTCCTCGGGCGTACTGGCCCACTGGAAGTCCTGGCCGCCGTGCTCGCGTGCGATCTCCTGCACCGCTTCGGCCTGCTCGCGTACGCCGCTGGCCGAGCCGTGGAACTCGAACAGCAGCATCGGCAGCTCGGCAAGCGCGAGCTTGCTGTAGCGGTTGACCGCCTGCACGGTCAGCGCATCGAGCAGTTCGCAGCGGGCGATCGGGATGCCCATCTGGATGGTGGCGATGGTGGTGTCCACCGCGGCCTGCACGGTGGCAAACGAGCACACCGCGGCCGAGATGGCCTCGGGCAACGGATAGACGCGCAGCGTCACCTCGGTGATCACGCCGAGCGTGCCCTCGCTGCCGACGAACAGGCGCGTCAGGTCGTAGCCGGCGCTGGACTTGCGTGCCCGCCGCGCCGTGCGGATGACCTTGCCCTCGGCCGTCACCACGGTCAGCCCGAGCACGTTCTCGCGCATCGTGCCGTAGCGCACGGCGTTGGTCCCGCTGGCGCGCGTGGCGGTCATGCCGCCGAGGCTGGCGTCGGCGCCCGGGTCGATGGGAAAGAACAGCCCGGTCGAGCGGATTTCATCGTTGAGCTGCTTGCGCGTGACGCCGGCCTCCACGGTGACCGTGAGGTCCTCGGCGTTGACTGCCAGCACGCGGTTCATGCGCGACAGGTCCAGGCTCACACCGCCCTGCACCGCCAGCAGATGGCCTTCGATCGACGAGCCCGCGCCGTACGGAATCACCGGGACGCGGTGCTCGGCGCAAAGGCCGACGAGGTCGGCCACGTCGGCCGTCGTCGCAGCGAACACCACCGCGTCGGGCGGTACCGGTTCGTACGGCGATTCGTCGCGACCATGGTGCTCGCGCACCGCCTCGGCCAGCGACAGTTGCGCGCCGAAGCGCCGCGCCAGCCGTTCGACGAATTCGGCGGGCAGGGGTTTGCGCAGGGATGAGGCGACGACAGGCGCGTTCATAATGGGCCTTTCCGCGAATCCGATAGCGGTCCGGTTCGTTTCCGGATCGTCGTCAGTGTAGGACAAGGTTCAAGCAAGCCATGGGCAATCGCCTTTCTCAGATCAGCACGCGCACCGGCGACGACGGCAGCACCGGCCTGGGCGACGGCACGCGCACGCGCAAGGACGCGCTGCGGGTGCAGGCGATGGGCGACGTCGACGAGCTCAACTCGCACCTCGGCCTGCTGCTGACCGAGACCCTGCCCGACGAAGTGCAGCGGGACCTCGTGGACATCCAGCACGACCTGTTCGACCTCGGCGGCGAGTTGTGCATTCCCGGCTACACGATGCTGAAGGACGTGCAGGTGGCGCGCCTGGACGCGCGGCTGGCGCACTACAACGCGGCCCTGCCGCGGCTGGCGGAGTTCATCCTGCCCGGCGGCAGCCGGGCGGCCGCGCAGGCGCATGTGTGCCGCACCGTGTGCCGGCGCGCCGAGCGCAGCATCGTCGAACTCGGCGCGCACGAGACGCTGAACGCGGCGCCGCGCCAGTACGTCAACCGCCTGAGCGATCTCATGTTCGTGCTGGCGCGCGTGCTCAATCGCGCCGCCGGCGGCAGCGACGTGCTGTGGCAGCAGCGCAAGAACCAGGACGCGGCGGGCTGATCCCGCATCGCTGGTCCTTCGTAAGGCCGACGCGCGATGCCGTTGTGGACCTATCGCTGGCAGCCGCTGGTCGATGGCGAGCGCCACGAGCTGCGCCTGGAGTGCTCGTACGGCCTCTGGCGCGCGGTGCTGCGGGTCGACGGGGTGGATGTCGCCGAGGACCGGGTCGCCTTCAAGGACGAGCCGGCCCGGTTGCTGACGCTGCGCCGGCCGACCGCCGCCGGCGAGTTGCTGTTCGAGCTGGGTCCGCGCACCTGGTTTGCCTTCGGCCTGCGCGTGAGCCGCGCCGGGCAGGTGCTGGAGCAGACGCACCCGCAGCCCTTTGCCTATCTTCCGACGCTTCAGCGCATGACCTCTGCCGACCCCGCCGCCGACACCGACAAGCTCAAGCGCAACGCGCCGGCCATCCTCACCGACATCGCCCTGGGCGTGCTGTTTTTCGTTGCCGCCAAGCTGACCGACCTGCGCAGCGCCGCGCTGATCGCCGCCGGCGCCGGGATCGCGCTCTACGGGGTGCAATGGGTGCTCGACCGGGTGCTGGCGCGCAAGGTGGACCTGCTGGGCGGGCTGGCTCTGTTCGGCATCGTCATGCTGCTGATCTCGGCTGGCTTTTCCTGGCTGTTCGACTCCGAGCTGGCGGTGCAGTTGAAATCGACCTACCTGGGCCTGCTGGTCGCGGCGTTCTTCGCCGTCGACGGCTGGCGCGGCGGCACCTACCTGGGCCAGCGGCTGTCGCTCTACCTGGCCTACAACGACATCGATCCGCAGCGGCTTGCCTGGAGTTTTGCCGGGGTGGGCCTGGTGATGGCGCTGCTCAACGCCCTGGTGGCGCTCAGCTTCAGCAAGGATGTCTGGCTCTGGTACACGCTGTGGGGCGATCTCGTGATCGCCATGGGACTGGGCCTTTGGGCCATCAACCGCGCCCGCGGCAGCGTGCGCGCAGCCGCCTGAGCCGGCGCGTTGCAGCCAACCTCAGCGCGGCGCCGACGACGGGGGCGCCGCCTGGGCCGCTGGTCCCGGCAGCCGCAGCAGTCCGAGCGACAGGGCGGTGCCGAGCAGGATGACGGCGGCGCCGGCCAGCATCTGCAGCGTCACCGGCTCATGCAGGAGCGCCCAGCCCCAGAGGGTGGCAAAGGCCGGGATCAGAAAGGCCACGGACGAGGCGCGCACCGCGCCGACCCGCGCGATGAGCCGGAAATACAGCAGGTAAGCCAACGCCGTGCAGCCGATGCCGAGCATCAGCGCCGAGCCCCAGGCCAGTCCGCCCGGCAGCACCGCCGGCCAGCTCAGCCACGCCAGCGGCGCCAGCACCAGGGTGGCGGCGACCTGGCTGCCTGCGGCCATCGGCAGCGGCGCAAGGTCCTCGCCGAGCCGGCGCGAGTAGTGGGCGGCGGCGCCGTAGCAGGCCGTGGCAAGCAGCGCGGCCGCGACCGCCAGCGTCATGGCCCACTGCGGGCCGCCTGGCGCCAGGCCGGTCTTGCCCCAGACCAGCACCACCACGCCCAGCAGTCCGAGCGCAAGCCCGACCGCCGCGCCGCGGCTGACGTGCTGGCCGAGCACGACCGCGCCGATCAGCGCGGTCCACAGCGGTGCGGTGGCGCCGAGGATGGCAGCGAAGCCGGCCGTCACAGTCAAGGTGGCGTAGGCCAGCAACACGAAGGGCAGGGCCGTGTTGAGCGCGCCGAGCAGCAGCAGGGGCGCGGCCGGCGCGCGCAACTGCCCGAGCTGCCGGCGCCATGCCAGCAGGGCCAGCAGCAGCGCGGCGGCGATGGCCACCCGCACGGCCACCAGCGGTACCGGCCCGAACTCGGGCACCGCCACGCGCATGAAGAGGAAGCTCGCGCCCCACAAGGCCGCGAGCAGGACGAGATCGGTCAGGTGTGCCAGGCTCACTGAACGAACTTCGCGCTGCGCGCCTGCAGAATCGCTCTTGGGGCGGCCCGGCGGGAAAGTGGAGCTGCCTTCGCGCTGCGCGCTCGCGGAATCGCCCTTGGGGCGGCCCGGCGGGAAAGTGGGGCTGCCTTCGCGCTGCGCGCTCGCAGAATCGCCCTTGGGGCGGCCCGGCGGGCTCTTGTCAGGCCGGGCCGGCAGGCCCGCAGGCGCGGACGCGCGGCCGCGCCCGGTAACGGACGGTCCGTGGTCACTTGGCGCTGCAATTGGCGGCCCGCATGCGCCGCTCGCGCACGCCCGCCGCCAGACGCTCGAGTAGCTTCACGCTGTCGTCCCAGCCCAGGCAGGGGTCGGTGATCGACTGACCGTAGGTCAGCGTCTCCGGCCCCTTGCCGGGCGCCAGGTCCTGCCGCCCGGCGGTCAGATGGCTCTCGATCATCACGCCGACGATCCGCGCTTCGCCGGCCTGCAGCTGCTGCGCAATGCTGTCGGCCACCGCGAGCTGGTTCTCGTGCTTCTTCTGGCTGTTGGCGTGCGAGGCGTCGATCATCAGCCGCTGCGCCAGGCCGTTGCGCGCCAGCTCCTGGCAGGCGGCCTCCACGCTGGCGGCATCGAAGTTGGGCGTCTTGCCGCCGCGCAGGATGATGTGGCAATCCTCGTTGCCCCTGGTGGATACGATCGCCGAGTGGCCGCCCTTGGTCACCGACAGGAAGTGGTGCGGCTGCTGCGCCGCGCGGATCGCCTCGGCGGCGATGCGCACATTGCCGTCGGTGCCGTTCTTGAAGCCCACCGGGCAGGACAGGCCGCTGGCCAGCTCGCGGTGCACCTGGCTCTCGGTGGTGCGCGCGCCGATCGCGCCCCAGGCCACCAGGTCGGCGATGTACTGCGGCGTGATCATGTCGAGGTACTCGCAGCCGGCCGGCAGCTCGCGCTCGTTGATCTGCATGAGCAGCTCGCGGGCGATGCGCAGGCCATGGTTGATGCGGAAGCTGCCGTCCAGATCGGGGTCGTTGATGAGCCCCTTCCAGCCCACCGTGGTGCGCGGTTTCTCGAAGTACACGCGCATGATGATCTCCAGGTCCGCGGCCAGCCGGCGCCGTTCAGCGGCCAGGCGCCCGGCGTACTCCAGCGCCGCCTTCGGGTCGTGGATCGAGCAGGGGCCCATGATGACCAGCAGCCGGTCGTCCATGCCGTGCAGGATGCGGTGCGCTGCGGCGCGGCCCGCGTGCACGGCCTGCGAGGCCACGTCGCCGCAGGGAAACTCGCGGATCAGGTGGGCCGGCGGCGCCAGTTCCTTGATTTCGCGGATTCGCAGGTCGTCGGTCATGAAGCGCATCGGGCTGCTCCCGTCTTTCGGGCCGTCCATGGGGTCGTTCTCCCTCGTGTTGCGTCGTGCCGGCTGCCCTGGCGAAAAAAAACCGCCAGGGTTTGAGCCTGGCGGTTGGTGTCGATTCGAACTTGCTTAAGCGCGCCGGTCGACTCTCTCCGCCAGGGGGCGGAAAAAGTAAAAGAAGAAAAAATAGAAGCGCGCGAAGAGTTTCATGTAGGGCAGCGCCGGCCGCAGCGGCCGTGCTGCGGCGCAGAGTAACCGACCATATGGGCTGCCGGCAAGCCGGGCCTGCTTGGACCACGATAAGGGCGGCGGCCTTGCAGCCGCCACGACGGCGCCGGGGCGGCTAGAAGCGCAACCGCAGTCCGACATTGGCGGCATGCGCGGAGCCGCTGCCGTAGAACTCCTCGGCCTCGCCGCCCGCATCGGACAGCCGCCAGCCGCCGTAGACCGACAGGTTGGGCGCCAGCCGGTACCGGACGCTCAGGCCCAGTTCCAGTGCGCGGCCGCGCGCGGTCATCAGACCGTCGGCGTCGAGGCCCAGCTGCCAGCGCTGCGCGATGCGCGCCTCACCCGCCATGTGCAGCAGCGGCAGGGCGCCGAAGCGGGCGGCGGAGTCGGCGCGCGGGGCCAGCCCGCCGATCCGGTTGGGATGCGCGCTCAGTCCCACCCGCCAGGCCCAGTTGTCCTGGCTCAGCACGGTGTAGCGGTAGGTGGCGCGTGCCGGATCGTTGGCGAGGCCCGCGGCGGCCAGCTTGTGCAGGGCCGGCCGGGCAGCCAGACGCAATTGCTGGCGCTCGTCGATATCGATCAGGGTTTCGAGCCGCCAGTCGCGCGCCGCCCGCAGCGAAGGCAGCTCCAGCGGCCCGACCAGCCCGTAGCCGGCCGGCTGCGCCCAGACGGCGGCGGGCAGCGGAGCCGCTAGGCAGACGAGCACGCACAGGGTGAGCAGCTTCATGGCGGGCCTCGTCGATACGCCAGGGAGGGTGGGTCGATACGATGTAACGCGACCGCTGCTCGCCATATTGCAGCGCAGGCCCGTGCGCTGCCAAGCAACCCGCTCGTGAATCGTCCGCACGGGCCGCGCGGTTGGTGCCGCAGTCGTACCGGCGCAACGCCGGCCGCCGCGCTACAGCGCGCTGCCGTAGAAATAGACCGTCAGGTGGAAAAACACCGGTGCGGCAAAGGAGACCGCGTCGAGCCGGCCGAGCGCGCCGCGCGCCAGGGGCACACCACCTTCCATCCACTGGTCTCGTGCGCCCAGGCTGGCCTTGACCGAAGCCAACACCAGGGTTCCCATGAAGCCGGCGGTCACGATGGCGCCGGCCAGCAGCGCAGCCTGCCACCAGCCGAACGGCGTCATCCACCACATCAGCGTGCCGCAGGCGGTAGCGGCTACTCCCCCGAGCAGTGCGCCTTCGCGGCTCTTGGCGGGGTTGGACCGCAGCGGCGTGCGGCCGAAGGAGGCGCTGGCGGCCACCGCCAGCAGCTCCGACAACTGCACCACCAGCAGGAACCACAGCAGCAGCAGCGCGCCGCGGCCTTCGTGACCGGCGATCTCGATGCTCGCGATGGCCGGCGCATGGCTGACGCAGTAGACGCTGATCATCAGGCCCCACTGCACCTTGGCCACGCGCTCCAGGTAGCGTTCGTTGTCCTGCCGCAGCGCCATGACCACCGGCAGCAGCAGGAACACGTAGACCGGAATGAACACGGCGTACCAGCCGTACCAGCCCCCTGCGACCAGGATGTACTGCACCGGGATCACCAGATAGAAGGCGATGACCAGCGCCCAGTGGTCGGACGAGCGGATCGGCGTCAGCGCCACGAACTCGCGCAGCGCAAAGAACGACGCCAGCGCGAACACCACCGTCAAGGCCTCGCCGCCGAGGGCAAAGCCGAGCGCGAACACGCCGACGATCGCCCACGAGCCGCGGATGCGCTGGTTCAACTGGTGGATCCACGCCAGCTTGACCGTGTCGCTGGTGCGCGACTCCAGCCAAGCGCCCAGTGCCGTCGCGGTGGCAAACAGCAGCACCACGCCGGTCAGGACTGCGAAGAAGGTCTCGTGCAGCGACAGTTGCATGGTTCAGCGACGGTCCTCGGCCAGTTCGATCACGGCGGCGCGCGCGCGGCTCAGGAACGCTTCTTTCGACTCGCCCGCCAAGCGCGCCAGCGGCGCACCGAAGCGGATGGTGCAGATGATGGGCACCGGCAGCAGGGCGCCCTTGGGCATCGAGCGGTGCAGGTTGTCCAGGTAGACCGGAATCAGCTCCACCTGCGGGAACTCCTGCGCAAGGAAGTACAGCCCCGCCTTGAACGGCCCGGGCAGCGGTTGCGGATTGCGGGTTCCCTCGGGAAACAGGATCAGCGAGTAGCCGTGGTGCAGGGCGGCGCGCAGCGGGTCGAGCGGGTCGGCGGCCGGATCGTCGCGCGCCCGGTCGATCATCACCACATGCAGTTCTTCCTCGGCAATGCGCTGGCGGATGCCGCCCTTGCCCCAGTAGTCGCGCGCCGCCACCGGGCGCGTGTTGGCACGCAGACTGCCGGGCAGCGCGGCCCACAGCACCAGCGTGTCCATGTGCGAGCTGTGGTTGGCGAAGTAGATGCGCTGGTTGGCCGACGGCGCGCTGCCCAGCCAGCGCGGATAGGCACCCACCAGCAGGCGTGCCAGCAACACCAGCGGCGGCAGAAGCTTGATCGGCAAGGCAGATCCATCGGGCCGTGCCCGCCTGTGCTGCGGGCCGCACCCTGGGTTGGCGGCGGGCGGATTATGCCGGTGCGGTGCAGATCGACGGCGAGGCGGTCGGGCACGACCCGGCCGCACAACGGGGCGCGGGGGCGCGCCTGCGCGGAACCAGGCTGCGGGTCGGTCTGGCGCGACCGACCCGACGGGCTCCCCAGGGTCGCTCGCTACACTGGCGGACGCCATGTCCGGTTCCCCTGCCGCTGCGAGCCCCGCGAGCGCCGTCTTCGATCGGCGCTTCAAGCCCAGCGTGATCGCGCGCCTGCTCGGCGAGTACGTGATCGGCCAGGAGGAGGCCAAGCGCACGCTGGCGGTGGCGGTGTACGCGCACTACCGCAAGCTCGCGCTCACCGATGCCGAGATCATCAAGAGCAACGTGCTGCTGATCGGTCCGACGGGCACCGGCAAGACGCTGATGTGCGCCACGCTGGCGCGCGTGCTCGGCGTGCCCTTCGTCACGGCCGACGCGACGACTCTGGCCCAGACCCGCTACGTGGCCGACGAGATCGAGGCGGTGCTCGAGCGCCTGGTGGATAACGCCGGCGGCGACGTGCGACGCGCGCAGCACGGCATCGTGTTCATCGACGAGGTCGACAAGCTGAAGCTTGCCCATGCCGAGCGCGGCGGCGCCTCGGCCGAGAGCGTGCAGCACGCGCTGCTGAAGATTATGGAAGGCGCGCCCGTCAGACTGCGCGGCGGCGCGCAGCTCGACACATCGCGCGTTCTGTTCATCTGCGGCGGCACTTTCGTCGGGCTGGCGGAAATCATCGCCTCGCAGCACAGCTTCGGTGTGGTCTCCACCACCGGCGCCGACAGCCGCAAGATCATGGAGCGGCTCAACTCGCACGTGAAGCCGACCGACCTCGTCAGCTACGGCCTGATCCCGGAGTTCGTCGGCCGCCTGACCGTGGTGGCGCGCTTCGGCAACCTCGGCCGCGACGAGTTGGTACGGATCATGACCGAGCCGCGGCAGAGCATCTACGGCCAGTTTCGCGCCATTTTCGCGGGCGAAGGCGTTGAGCTGGCGGTGGCGCCGCGCGTGTTTGCCGAAATCGCCGACCTGGCGATCGAGTACAAGACCGGCGCGCGCAGCCTGCGCGGGCTGTTCGAGGAGATGGTCGGGCCGGTGCTGTTTGCCATCCCCGACCGGCCGGATGTCAAGCGGGTGGAGTTCGACTCGCTCTACGACGAGCCCCGGCTCGTGGCCGGTGCCGGCGGCGCGTAGTCGGCGGTCAGCCGCAGGGCCATCTCGTTGCGCTTGAAGTCGAAGCCCAGGCGCTGGTACAGCGGCTGACCCATGTCCGTAGCCGCGAGCATCGCGTGCACCAGGCCGCGGGCGCGGCATTCGTCGAGCACGGCCTGCGTCAGCGCGCGGGCCAGCCCCCGGCGCCGCCACGCCTCCAGCGTGAACACGTTGGTGATCCGTGCCACCGTGTGGACCGGACCGGTGTCGCTGCGGGGACCCCAGTCGAGCAGCGTGGCGCCCGCGCCGGCGATCAGCTCATTGCCGACCCGCGCGAGGGCGCCGATGTACTCATCGCGTTGGAGCTTGGCCTGCAGCCAGCGGGTGTAGTGACCGATGGCCGCGTCGGCCTCCGGCTGGCTGCGGTAGCGGGCCGCGGCAATGGCGGGCGCGTCGGCAACCCCGGCCGCACAGATCCGCCACGGCACCGCCTGCATCAGCCGCCGGTACCGCCGACCGTCAGGCCCTCGATGCGCAGGGTTGGCTGCCCGACGCACACCGGCACGCTCTGGCCGTCCTTGCCGCAGGTGCCGATGCCCGCGTCGAGCGCCATGTCGTTGCCGATCATGCTGACGCGGGTCAGCGCGTCAGGACCGTTGCCGATCAGCGTGGCGCCCTTGATGGGTGCGGTGATGCGGCCGTCCTCGATGAGGTAGGCCTCGGCCATGCTGAACACGAACTTGCCGTTGGTGATGTCGACCTGGCCGCCGCCGAAATTGCTGGCGTAGATGCCCTTCTTGACCGAGCGCACGATCTCCTGCGGGTCGTGCGCGCCGCCCACCATGTAGGTGTTGGTCATGCGCGGCAGCGGCAAGGCGGCGAACGACTCGCGCCGGCCGTTGCCCGTGACCGGCACCTTCATCAAGCGCGCATTGAGCGAGTCCTGCAGGTAGCCCTTGAGCACGCCGTCTTCGATGAGCACGGTGCGCGAGGTGGCATTGCCCTCGTCGTCGACGTTCAGGGAGCCGCGGCGGTCGGGCAGGGTGCCGTCATCGACCACGGTCACTCCCCTGGCGGCCACTCGCTGGCCCACCTTGCCGGAAAAGGCACTCGAGCCCTTGCGGTTGAAGTCGCCTTCCAGCCCGTGGCCCACGGCCTCGTGCAGCAGGATGCCGGGCCAGCCGGGGCCCAGCACCACCGTCATCACGCCGGCCGGCGCCGGCCGTGCGGCCAGGTTGGCCAGCGCCACGTCGACCGCCTTGCCGGCGTACTCGCGCAGCAGCGCCTCGTCGAAGTACGACAGCGGCAGGCGTCCGCCGCCGCCCCAGAAGCCCTGCTCGCGGCGCCCGCCTTCCTCCACGATCACGGTCAGCGACAGCCGCACCAGCGGGCGCACGTCGGCGGCCAGCTGGTCGGCAAAGCTGCGGCCCTTGCGCTCGCTGCGCGCCACCAGCATCACGTCGTATTCGGCGCCGACGCTGGCCATGACCTGCTTGACGCGCGGGTCGCGCGCGCGCGCCAGTTGCTCGATGCGCTCGAGCAGGGCGATCTTCTGCGCGGCCTCCAGCGAGCTCACCGGGTCAACCGCCGGATACAGCGCGCGCGCGCCGCGCTGCGACAGCGCGGTGCCGACCCGCGCCCTGCCGCCGCCGGCCGCGGCAATCGAGCGCACCGCGCGCGCCGCCTCGAGCAGCGCCGCCTCGGAAATGTCGTCGGAGTAGGAAAACGCGGTCTTGTCGCCCGCCACCGCGCGTACGCCCACGCCCTGCTCGATATCGAAACTGCCGCTCTTGACGATGCCTTCTTCGAGCGAGAACGACTCGCTGCGCGTGTACTGGAAGTACAGGTCGGCGAAGTCGGCCTTGTGCTCGAAGATCGTGCCCAGCGCGCGCTGCAGCTTGGCCTCGTCCAGGCCGTAGGGTTCCAGCAGCAGGCGGCGTGCCGTGGCTAGGCGGTCGATGGCGGGATCGTCGAGGTTCATGAAGGCGGCGTCGAGGAGTGAGGAGACCGAAGGCGGCAGTCGGGAGTCGGAAGTCGGGAGTCGGGAGTCGGAAGTGTCGGGAGTTGGGAGTTGGGAGTCGGGAGTCGGAAGTCGGAAGTCGGAAGTCGGAAGTCGGCGTCGGCGTCGGCGTCGGCGTCGGCAGTTGCGCCGGGGCCGGGCCCGGTTACTGCCCGGGTCCCGAATCCTAGCCAAGCACCCGGTGCTGCAGCGCGGGCAGGCTCTGCCGCACCGATTGGACCAATTGGGGGTCGAGCTCGCCGATCACAACACCGGGACCGCTGTCCCGTTGAGCCACCACGCCGCCCCAGGGGTCGATCAGTGCGCTGTGGCCGAAGGTGCTGCGGCCATTGTCATGCAGGCCGCCCTGCGCAGGGGCCAGGACGTAGCACAGGTTCTCGATGGCGCGGGCCTTCAGCAGCGTGAGCCAGTGCGCCTGGCCGGTGGTCGCGGTGAAGGCCGCCGGCACCAGGATCAGGTCCGGCTGCCCCATGGCGCGGTACAGCTCCGGAAAGCGCAGGTCGTAGCAGACGGACAGGCCGACGCGATACAGGAGGCCATCGTGCGCCGGCAGGTTGAAGGTGACGACCTCGCTGCCGGGGGCGATGGTGCGCGCCTCGTCGTAGGACTCCTCGCCGCGGGAAAAGGCAAACAGGTGAATCTTGTCGTAGCGCGCCACCCGGTGACCCTGCGGGTCGTACACCAGCACGCTGTTGCGCACCCGCTCGCCGCCTGGGTCGGCCAGCGGGGCCGTGCCGCCCACCAGCCAGATGCCGTGCGTGCGCGCCTGGGTGGCCAGGAAACGCTGCACCGGGCCGTCGCCATCGAGCTCGCGCACGGCGAGCTTATCGGTCTCCTGCAAGCCCATCAGGCAGAAGTACTCGGGCAGCGCGACCAGCTCGGCCCCCTGGGCGGCCGCCGCGGCGATCAGTGCGCGCGCGTCCCGCAGGTTGTCCTCCACGGCGGGCTTGGACACCATCTGGATGGCAGCGACGCGGACGGTCATGGCAGGGTCGGTACGGCTTGCAGGGACTAGGGCGGTGTGACCACCGGGCCCGCGGTGCGCTCGCGCCGCTTGACCTGCGGGTCGCTCCAACTGCCGGTGATGTCGTACTCGAACGAGAACGCCTTGGACAGCGGATCGCGCAACAGGAGCTGCGCCAGGAAAGTGCCCAGTCCGATCGCCGGATTGGCCAACAGAGCATACGCGAGCGAGGCGGAGCCGGCGTTGATCTCGGGGAGCACCAGCACGTGCAGCTGCTGCGTCTCGTAGCGCAGGTCGGCGCTGCCCTCGATCAGCACGTTGGCCGACACGCCGCGCATGCGAAAGTCGCGCGTGTCGAGCACGCCGTTGGTGAGCGTGGCCGACGCGCCGATGCTGTCGAAGGCGAAGCCCTCCGAAAACACGTCGCGGAAGTCGAGCGTGATCCGGCGCGGCAGCGACTGCAGGGACAGCACGCCGAGCAGGCGGCCGGCGCCGGCGTCGGCCTTGAGGAACTGCCCCTTGGTGGCGTTGAGCTTCAGTTGCCCGCTCAGGGTGGCGTAGTCGAGGGCGAAGGGTGAGCCGCGCCAGGTGACCTCGCCTTCGAGCCGGCCGGCGCCGCCGCGGACGGCCTCGGGGATGCCCAGCCGGGCCAGCAGCGCGCCGGCGTTGCCGACGTCGAGCGTGAGATTCAGCGTCATGCGTCGCGCCGCGCTGGCTGCCGCGCCCGGCTCACGGCCCCACTGGCCCGCGGCGCTCATCTTCGCGTCGGGATTGGTCAACTCCAGCTTTTGCAACTGCCAGGCGGCATTGGCGCCGCGCCCGACGTTGTTTGCCACCAGCTCCAGCCGGCCGAGCGCCTTGCCGCCGAGCTCGAAGCGCTCGGCCGTCACGTCGAAGCCCGGCACCTCGGTCACCGGGGCATCGAGCAGTTCGGCCACGGAGTCGCGCTGGGTGTCGGCAATGGTCAGGCGCGCCAGCCGAGCGGTGATGCGATTGCCCGCCGCGCTGGCGCCCGGTCGCCAGGTGAGCGCGCCACTGGCATGGTCGGAGTCGACGTTGGCCTGCCACAGGCCGTCGCCGCCACGGGTGGCGCCCAGCACGACGTTGGCGAACGGCTTGCCGGCGACGGTGAGCTGGCGCACGCGGGCGTTGACGAAGTCGGGCATGCCGCCGCCGCCGGTCTGGCCCGCGCCGCTGCGGCTGCCTGCCGGCGCATCGGCCAGGCCCTCGAAATAGGGCATCCACCGGTCGACATCGAGCCGCGGCAGGTTGACCGTGGCCAGCACGCCGCCGGTCGGCAGCGCGGGGCGCTCGCCGGCCGTGCCGACGGCGATGACGCCACGCTCCACGCGCAGCTCGCCGCCGCTGCGCAGGCGCTCGAACTGCAGCGCCAGCGCCGTGCCGGCGCCGACCCGCAGCACGTCGCGCTCGCCCGCGCCCTCGGTGGGCGCGATCTCGACCCGCAACGGCAGCGGATCGGCGGCGACCTTGCCGAGCGGCGCCGGCGCATCGATCTGCCAGCCGGACAGGTCGGACTCGACGCGCAGGGCGGTGCGCCGGTCGCGCACCGTGATGACAGCGTTGTAGCGCGTGCTGCCCTGAGCGCGGTCGAGCAGCCGCTGCAGCAGCGCCAGGTCGAACAGGCGGCGTGCGCCGGCCGGCGTGGCGGTGCCGGCGGCGCTGACGACGATCGCGCCGTCGGGCGCCGTACCGCCTTCGACCCTCACGCTGCCGCCGACCGCGCTGGCGGTGACGCCGGCGATCCGCAGGCTGCGTTCGGTGAACTCCACGCGGCCGCTGGCGCGCGCCAGCGGCGGGACGTCCTCGCGCAGCACCAGGTCGTTGTTCTGCAGCGTGACGGCGCCGCTGACGAGCGTGTCGCGCGCGTGCACCAGCGGGATGTCCAGCTTCAGCTCGAGCCGCGCATTGCCGGTGGCCTGAGCGCTGCTGAAGAAGTTGGCGAGCCGTGCGTGCAGCGGCGTGGCGGTCACGTAGCGCACCATGGCGGCTGCCGGCCCGCTTGCCGTGCCATCGACCAGCAGGTGCATGTCTTTGCTGAACAGGTCGGGAATGCGGGCCGTGGCGCGCACGATGCGCGCATCGAACACGCTGCCGCGGGCGGTGACTTCCAGCTTGCGACGGTCGATCAGCAGCTCGCCGTCGATGTCGTCGATGCGCGGCCAGGGCGCGCGGGCGCTGCCGTCGGCAGTGGGCAGCGAGGCGCTCTGGTAGTCCAGCACCGCGTCGCGCAGATTGAAGGCGATGCGAAAGTCGCCGCTGGCCGGCGCACTGAAGGGAAACTCGCGCAGTGCACCGCGCAGGCGCACGCTGCCATCGCTCGCCTGGCCGCCGACCAGCGCGTGCTTGAGCCACAGGCGCGTTTGCGGCCCTGCGACCAGCGGCACGTAGCGCGCGGCGGCCGCCACGTCGAGCCGCGGCAGCCGCAGGCTGAGGTCGATGCTGCCCGGCCCCGGTCCGGCGGCATCCGCCTGCCACTGACCGCCCCCGGACAGCTCCAGATCGGCATTGGCCAGGCTCAGGTTGTCCACCTGCACGCGCAGCGCCGGTTGCGTGGTCCAGCGCACCTGGCCGAGCAACTGGCGTGCGGCCAGCGGTGCTTCGAACAGGCCCGGTAACTCGAGCCGGGCATCGCGTGTGGCCAGCTGCAGGCTGCCGCCGGCCTCGGTCAGTTCCACCTGGCCGCTCAGGTTGTCGAAGCCGGGCAGCCCCGGGCGGGCGCGCCCGTCGGCCGTTGCGGCTGCCGGCTGCGGTGCGGCCGCCAGCGCCTCGAAGCGGGCGCGTGCGGAGTAGCGCAGGGGCCGAGCCGGGTCGCCGTCGATGCTCAGGCGCACGGCGGTGAGCGTGCCGCGCGCCGTATGGCGGGCCACCAGTTGGCGCACCGGTGCCGCCAGCGGCACGTGCAATGCCAGTTCGGACAGCGACTCCAGGGTGAGCCGGTTCGCCTCGAACTCGATGTGCTCCTCGCTGTCCGGCTGCGGTCGGGTCCAGCGCAGCTTCAGGTCGGTGGACGGCACTGCGAGGCTGGCCGGCTCGCCGGCGGCCGGCTGCAGTTGCAGCCCGCTGAGCGCCACCTCGTGACCGCCGCGCCGCGCGTTGCCCCAGTGGCGCTGCGTGATGCGACCCTGCACGCTGGCCAGCCGCAGCGGCTGCAACTGCTCGCCGAGTTGCGCATCGACATCGGTCAGCGCCAGATCGGCCGTCAGCTCCTCCAGTTGCGCGCGCTCGATGCGCGCCCACAGCCGCGCTGCTCCCTGCGCCTGCGTGAGCCGCAGCGGCGGCGGCAGCAGGTCTGCCAGCGCTTCGAGTGCCGCCATGTCGGCGAAGTCGATCTGCGCGTACAGCCGCCCGCTCCACTCGGCCAGGTTGCTGGCGCGCTCGAACAGGCCCTGCTCGAAGTCGCCGCGCACATCGATCGGCCCGGCCAGGCTGGCCGGCGGCCGCGTCTGCAGCGCAAACTGATGGCGTGCCAGCGTGTGGCGATAGCCGAACTGCAGTTCGGTCAACTGCACCTCCTGCGGCATGGCGCCGCGGCGATCGACGTAGCGCACGGTCGCATCGCGGATGCGGATGGCCTTCTGGTCGAGCAGCCACTCCAGCGCGGCGTCGTCGTTCGGCGTCCCGGGCCGCGGTTCGAGGACGAAGCCGGCCACCGCGAAGCGCTGCGCCGCCAGCCGCTCGACCTGCAGTTCGGGCGCCACCAGGGAGAGCGAGGCAAAGCGCAGCGTCCGCCGCGGCAGGCTGCTCCAGCTCGGCACGGCCTCCACCAGCGGCAGGGTCAGCGTGACTTCGCCCTGCGCATTGCGCAACTGCACGTTGGACAGGCGCAGTTGCGGATGGAAACCGCGCCAGCCGGCATCGATCCGCTCGATGCTGACCGAGCGGGCGAGCAGGCGGCTGGCCTCGCGCTCCAGCCAGGGGCGCAGCTCGTCGACCCGCGGCAGCAGCACATGGCGGGTGGCCAGGAACACGGCCGCGAAGGCGAAGTACGCCACCAGCAGCGCCAGCAGGGTCCAGCGCAGCGTCCGCCGCAGGGCTGCCACGCAACCGGTGCCGAAGCGGCGCGCCAGTGAGCGCTCGGCGCGCGCAACCGTGTGCTGCAGCCGTTGCTCGACTTGCTGCACCGCCTCGCCCACGGCTTCCTCGACGCGCGCCAGCGGGCCGGCAGGAGGCGGCGGCGGAGCGGGCGGGGTTTGCAGGTCGTTCAAGCGGATTTCGGAGCGCGGTGGGACGGATTGGATGCGGGCCGCGAGCGCCCCGGTGCCGCTGGGTAATGGCGCTGTCCGGCGGCAGACGCCGGCCGGACAGCCGCAGGGGTCCGACGCGCGCGGCGCAGAGCGCCGCCAAGCGCGGATCAGCCTAACATAGGGGTTCGTTCGAGCGGTCCGGTGCGCACCAGCCCGCGGCCAGCGGCGACCTTGAAGAACCCCGGGCGGCCCGGCAACGCCCTTGCCCTATCCAACGCGGCACGGTCCGCATGGCTGACTCCACTTTTCCTTCGCCGCCGGCCACCGAAGCGGTCGAATCTCTGCAGGCCTGGGCGCCGCGCGTGCTAGCGGCCAGCGCCTACGCAAAGCGCATGGCGCAGGCCGCCGGCCACGGCGCGCAGGCGGCGGCCTGGCTCGTGGCGCAGGCCGCGCAGCCTTGGGACGCGGTGCGTCTGGTTCATGAGTTCGACGTCGAGCTGGGTGCTGCCGGTGGCGAGGCCGCCATCGCCGTGGCGTTGCGCCGCCTGCGCCGGCGGCTGCTGCCGGCGCTGGCCCTGCGCGATGCCGCCGGCTGCGCTCCGCTGTCTGAAGTGGTGGGCGCGATGACGGCCTTTGCCGAGCTCGCGGTGCAGCGGCTGCTGCCGGTCCTGGCCGATGAGCTTGCGCAACGCTTCGGCGTGCCGCTCGGGCCCGAGGGCGCGCCGCAGGAGCTGCTCGTCGTCGCGATGGGCAAGGGCGGCGGCGGCGAGTTGAACGTCTCGTCCGACCTCGATCTCGTATTCGTGTTCGACGCGGAGGGCGAGACGGCTGCCTGGGGCGCGCTGCGGCCGGCGCGCGGCGCGCTGTCGCACCAGGAGTTCTTCGAGCGTCTGGGGCGGCGGTTGATCGCGGCCTTGTCGGACGTGACCGGCGAGGGCTTCGTGTTTCGCGTCGACATGCGGCTGCGGCCCAACGGCGATGCCGGCCCGCTCGCGGTGTCGACTGCGATGCTCGAGGAGTACCTGGTGCAGCAGGGGCGCGAGTGGGAGCGCTTCGCCTGGCTCAAGGGACGTGTGATCTCACGGCCGGTGTGGGCCAGCGCCGCGCAGTTCGAGGCCCAGCTGCGGGCGCTCGACGACGTGGTGCGTCCGTTCGTCTTTCGCAAGTACCTCGATTTCAACGCGATCGCAGCGCTGCGCCAGGTGCACGCGCTGATCCGCGCCGAGACTGGCCGCAGGAGCGCGCGCCGGGCCGACGGCCACGAGGCGCACGAGAGCAATGTCAAGCTCGGCCGCGGCGGCATCCGCGAGATCGAGTTCATCGCCCAGACCTTCCAGGTGATCCGCGGCGGGCGCGAGCCGCGGCTGCGGTCCAGGAGCACGCTGGTCACCTTGCGGCAGTTGGCGGCCCTCGACGTGTTGCCGGCGGCCACGGCCGCGGAACTCGAGCAGGCCTACGAGTTCCTGCGGCGGCTCGAGCACGCCCTGCAGTACGTCGACGATGCGCAGACGCATGTGCTGCCGGCCGAAGAGGCGGCACTGGCGCCGGTGGCACTGCTGCTCGACACGGCTGTGCCGGCGCTGCGCGCGCGCTTCGAGGCCGTGCGGGAGGTGGTTGCCGCGCACTTCGACGCGATCTTCGTCGAGCGTGTACCGCCGGCGCTGGGAGGTGCCGCAGCGGCGCCTCTCACCGAGGCTGCGCTGGCCGAGCGGCTGGCGGCGCTCGGCTATGCACAGCCGCCGGAAGCCGCGCAGCGCATCGGCAGCATGCTCGCCTCGCGTCGTGTGACGGCTGCCAGCCAGGCGACCCGCTCCGGCATTGAGCGGCTGCTGGTGCAGGCCATCGACGTGATCGCCGGTGCGGCACGCGGGACCGGGGCTGCCCACGACGTGGGACCGGACGAGGTGCTGGCACGCTTCGTGCGCCTGCTGGAGGTGATCTGCGGGCGCGGCACCTACGTCGCGTTGCTGGTGCGTTACCCGCACGCGCTCGAGCGCGTGCTGCGGCTGCTGCAGTCGAGCCGCTGGGCCACCGAGTACCTGCTGCGCCACCCGATCCTGCTCGATGAACTGCTGGATGACCGCCTACTCGCCCGGGAGCCCAACTGGATCGCCTGGCAGTGCGACGTCGAGGCCCGGCTGCTGGCGCTTGGGGACTCCGGCGACGCCAGTGTCGAGAACAGCATGAACTTGCTGCGCGACGCGCACCACGCGCAGGTGTTCCGCCTTCTGATGGCTGACCTCGAGGGCCAGCTGACGGTCGAGCGCCTGGCCGATCATTTGTCGGCCCTTGCGGATGGCGTGCTCGCGCTGACGCTGTCCTGCGCCTGGGGCAGCCTGCCGCGACGCCATCGTGAGCGGCCGGCCTTCGCGGTGGTCGCCTACGGCAAGCTGGGTGGCAAGGAACTCGGGTACGCCTCCGATCTGGACCTCATCTTCCTCTACGACGACCCTCATCCAGATGCCGCCGAGACCTACGCGCTGCTGGTGCGGCGCCTGATGAACTGGCTCACCGCGCAAACGCCCAGTGGCATGCTGTTCGAGATCGACCTGCGACTGCGGCCCAACGGCAACGCCGGACTGCTGGTGTCGTCGATCGATGCCTTCGAGCGTTACCAGCGCAACGAGGACGGGCTGGGCGCGTGGACCTGGGAGCACCAGGCGCTGACGCGGGCGCGGGTCTGCGCCGGCGACGCCGGCCTCGCCGCACGCTTCGAGCGACTGCGCGGCGAGATCCTTTCGCGCCCGCGCGATCTCGAGCGGCTGCGTGCCGACGTGCTGTCGATGCGGCGCAAGATGCACGAAGGGCACCCGAACCGCAGCGCACTGTTCGACCTCAAGCACGACGCGGGCGGCATGGTCGACGTCGAGTTCATCGTGCAGACGCTCGTGCTCGGCCACGCCGACCGCTACAGCCGCCTGGTCGGCAATGCAGGCAACATCGCGCTGCTGCTGCTGGCAGGCCAGCTGGAGCTGGTCCCGGCAGGACTGGCGCAGCGGACCGCCGATGCCTACCGGCACATGCGTGCCGTGCAGCACCGACTGCGCCTGAACGGGGCCGAGTACGCGCGGGTAGAGCCTGCCGAAGTCGCGGCCGACGTCGCCGCGGTGCAGGCGCTCTGGCTCGCCGTCTTCGGCCAGCCTGCCTGAACGGACGCACCGGCGCGTCATTGGCGCCGAATTGCGGTAGTGCCGGCGTGCAATTGCACCGATCACGGCACGGCCGACCGCTTAGCCTGCCGGCTTTGTCTCCCGCAGGAACGGGCTGCCGCGATGGTCGAGATCGACGATCTTATTGCGCACATGCGTCGGGTGCAGGCCGCCGAGCGCGATATGCGCGACCTCAGCCTGACCTGGCAGATGATCGAGGCCAGCGCAGCGATCAGCTGTCCACAGGACGTGCAGTCGATCCTGCCGACGCTGACCCAGACCCGTGAGCGCTTCGACGGCCTGCAGCGGCGCCTGGTGGAAAGCCTGGCTTCGGAGAGCTTGGCTGAACTGCAGGACGAGCTGGCGGCCAAGGCGCAATGCGTGATCGACATCCTGGTGCGCAACCTGTTCGAACGCACCGCCGACGTCGGTTTCCTGGCCACCGACGAGGTCTTGCGCGGGTTTTGCGCGCGCGATGCCGCAGCCCGTGGTGAGGCCCGCGACGACGTGCGCCGCCGCCTGGCCGAGTACCGGTCCAAGTACACCGTCTACGACGACATCGTCCTGCTCGACCCCCAGGGCGAGGTACTGGTCCGGCTCGATGACGCGCCGATGCCGGCGCGCAGTGCCGACCCGATCGTGCGCGAAGCCCTGGCGGCGCCCGGCTACGTGGAGCGCTACCGACCGACCGATCTGGCCGGGGGCTCGGCCGCACTGCTGTACGCGCATCGCATCGAGGACGGCGGCCGCGGGCTCGGCGTCCTGGTTCTGCGCTTCCGCTTTGCCGACGAGATGACGCGCATCTTTGCCAGCGTGGCCGACAGCCGCAACCAGTTTGCCATCGTGCTCCTGGACGGCGAGCAGCGCGTGGTGGCGAGCAACGACGAGGGCCATGTGCCGCTGGGCGTGCGGCTGCCGGCGACTGCGGAAGGCGCAGTCGATGGCGTGATCTTCGGCGGTCGCGAGTATCTGGCCATCGCCTGCTCGACGCACGGCTACCAGGGCTACATGGGGCCAGGCTGGCGCGGCTTCGCAATGGTCTCCCTGCTGACGGCGTTCCGCAGCCGCGACGCCAGTGCAGACGACCACTCCGTCACCCTCGACAACACCGACCTGATCGCCGTTCAGGACGAGGCCACGGTGATCAATCGCAACCTGCGGCGCGTGGTCTGGAACGGACGGCTGATGGCGCGCGCCGAGGGCCACGACCGGGCGCGCCTGAAGGCGGTGCTCACGCAGGTCAGCCTGGCCGGCGCACGCACCCGGTCGCGGGTCGATCAGGCCGTGGGCGAGCTGCACCGGACATCGCTTGCCCGCATCACCCACCAGGCCAGCGATCTGGCGCGACTGGCGGCCGACATCATGGACCGCAATCTGTACGAGCGTGCCAACGACTGCCGCTGGTGGGCCCTGTCCCCGGCGTTGCAGTCGACCCTGGCGGGCGCAGCCGATCCGGCCGCCGATGCGCGCCTGGCGGCCGTGCTGGAGCACATCAACGGCCTTTACACGGTGTACGCGCGCCTGGTGGCCTTCGACGCGCAGGGCACGGTGCGGGCCGCTTCGCGCGAGGACGGCACCCGCCCGCTCGTCGGTACCCGCGTGCCGCCGGAGATCCTGGCGGCGGTGCAGGGCCTGAGCGACACGCAGCGCTACGCGGTGACGCCGTTCGCGGTCAACGCGTTGACCGCCGGACAGCCGGCCTATGTCTACCTGGCGGCGGTACGGGCGCCGCAGTCCGGCGCCCTGGCCGGCGGCGTGGCGATCGTCTTCAACACGGTTGCGGAGTTGACGACGATGCTGCGCGAGGTCGTCGGCGCGCGCAAGGCGGTCGCCGCGTTCGTCGATGCGGCCGGCCGGGTGATCGCCTGCAGCGATCCGGCCTACGAGCCGGGTACCGCGCTGCCGTTCGCCCGGACGGCGGGCGTGCACGCCCACGACGGCGTGCACCACGCGGTGGCCGTCAATCGCGCCTGCGGCTATCGCGAGTTCAAGCTGCAGGACGGGTATCGCAACGACGTGCAGGCCGTGGTGGCCATCCAGCTGGGACGGGTCGAGCGCCGGCAGGGCCGCACGCTCGACCTGGCCGGCGCCGCGGCTCCCCTCGAACGGAGCCGGTCGCGCGAGCTGGCCGTCGTCCAGGTCGGCACGGGCGTGTACGGTCTGCCCGCCGAAGCCGTGCGCGAAGCCGTCGCCCCCCGCACGGTGCTGCGTGCGCCCAATGCCAGCCCCCATGTGCTCGGTCTGATCGAGGTGCGCGACAGCGGGCGCCCGCGCATTCTGCAATTGCTGTCGGCGCGTCACCTGCTCGGCATCAGCGCGCCGGCGCGCGCCGGTGACGGCGTGGCGGTCGTCCTGCAAGCCGGCCCTGACCGGCCAGCCTTCGCGTTGTGGGTCGACGACGTGGTCAGCGTGATCGAGATCGACGGTGGGCTGGTGCAACCGCCGCCTGTCGCGAGCATGGCCCGGCAGCAGCTGGTTGTCGGCCTGATCGACCTGCAAGGTGTTCCGGGCGATCCTCTGGTCCAGATCCTCGCACCCGAGCACCTGCTGGCCGAGCCGGCGGCGCCGGCGCCACCCCTTGCCACGCCCAAGGCCGAAACCGGGGCCGATGCCGCGTCCGATACCGAGTCCCATGCCGTCGCCCACACCATGGCCGAAGCCGTAGCGGCCGACTGAACCGGCGGCGGCCCGCGCCCGCTCAGGCCAGCCGCAGGAGGGTGAACAACAGCATGCCGACGGCCATCGTGAACAGCACGTTGCGGGTGGTCAGCATGACCACGCCGGCAACCACCGCGGCGGCCAGCTTGAAGTTCTCGAAGCTCAGGAACACCTGCCCATCCTGCATCAGCAGCTCAGGTGCTACCAGCGCCGCCAGCGCGCAGGCGGGTGCATAGCGCAGCGCATGCTGCACGCGCTCGGGCAGGTTGATGCGCTCGCCGATCAGGAGGAAGGCGCCGCGCGTCACGACGGTCACCAGCGTCAGACCGACGATCGTGAGCCAGACTTCGGTGCTGCTCATGCCACTCATGCGCGCCGCCGGTCCAGCATGAAGTCGAAGGACATGGCCACCACCATGCCACACAAAACTGCGACCACCAGGCCGAGCTTGAGCGGGAAGCCGGCGGCCAGCACCGCGACCACGGCCGCCGTGGCGGCCCCCGCTGCCGCTGGTTTGCTGCCGAGCATCGGCAGCATGATGGCCATCAGCGCGAGCACCGCGGTGAACTCCAGGCCCCAGTGCCCCGGCACCCAGGCGGCCAGGAAGATGCCGGCGACCGACATCGGCTGCCATGCTAGCCAGTTGGCGCAGGCCATTCCGAGGAAGACCCACACCTGCTCGGTGGAGCCGCGCTCCTCGGGCTTGCAGTCGCCGTAGCGGGAAACGAAGACCGCGACGCCGAGGTCGGTGGTCAGATAACCCAGCAGAACCCGCCGCCCGAAGGACAAGCGCTGGAAGTACGGCTGCAGCGTGGCCGAGAAGATCACGAAGCGCAGATTGACCACGAGCGCGGTCGCCAGCACGACCCAGACCGGCGCGCCGGCCGCGATCAGCGGCAGTGCCGCCAGTTGTGCGCTGCCGGCGTACACCAGCAGCGTCATGCCGAGCGCCTCGGCCTGCGTCAGCCCGGTCTTGACCATGGCCACGCCGGTCACCAGGCCCCAGACCGCGGTGGCCACGGTGCCGGGCGCGATGATCCTCATACCGCGCAGGAAGGCGGCGCGGCGCTGCGCGGCCAGCGTCGGGTGCGCGCCGAAGACGGCCTTGCGGATCATGCGACCAGTGCCTGCCGGCGCTGCTGCGTCAGCAGCCACAGCACCGCCGCGGCTGCCAGCGCCACCGCCGGCGCGGCAAACAGGTTCAGGTCGAGCCAGCCGGCGGCGGAGACCAGCGCGCCGGAGGCGGCCGACGAGGTGATCATCGTCAGGAACACCACCAGGTCGTTGATGCCCTGCACGCGCGCCTTCTCGGCCGGCCGGTAGGTGGTGGTCAGCAGCGTCGTGGCGCCGACGAACATCAGGTTCCAGCCGAGGCCCAGCAGCAGCAGCGCGCCCCAGAAGTGCCAGTACGACAGGCCGGCGTGCGCTACGCCGATGGCGCTGAACATGAGCAGGCAGCCCGCGAGCATCAGCGGCTGCGTGCCGTGGCGCCGGATCAGGGCGCCGGTGAAGAATCCCGGGGCAAACATCGCGATCACATGCCACTTGATCACATCGGCCGCCTGCGGATAGCCGAAGCCGCAGACCTGCATCGCCAGTGGCGTGGCGGTCATCAGCAGGTTCATCGCCCCGTAGCTGATGGCGCCCACCAGCACGGCCACGATCAGCGCCGGCTGCGCCAGCACCTGGCGCAGCGGCCGCGCCGGCCCGCTGACGGCGCCGCCCGACTGCGGTATCCGCACCCGCGTCGCCACGCCGAGGCCGATCAGTGCGAACACGGCCAATGCCGCGTAGGTGCCGGCAAAGCTCGCCGGCAGCAGTTCGCGCGTGAGCTTGGACATCTCGGGTCCGACGATGCCGCCGGCGATGCCGCCGGCCAGCACCCAGGCGATGGCCCGCTCCTTGAGGCTGCGGTCGTAGGCCTCGGCGACGTCGGCCGCGGCAAAGCGAAGGTACTGCCAGAAGGCATTGAACACGCCCGTGAATACGGTGCCCAGGCACAGCAGCGCAAAGCTGCCCTGGAGTACGCCGGCGGTGGCCAGCGCGGTGCCCACCAGCCCCATGGCGGCGCCGAACATGAAGCCGGCGCGACGGCCCCAGCGGCCCATGGCCAGCGAGGCCGGCACCGTGGCCAGCGCCGAGCCCGCGATGTGGGTCGAGATCGGCAGGGTGGCCCACAGCGGCGAGGGCGCGAGCGCCAGTCCGGCCAGTCCGTTGACCGCGATCAGCGTGACGTTGTTGGTGTAGAGCAGCGCCTGGGCCAGACAGAGCAGGCCGATCTGGCGCCGCGCCAGGGCAGATGGATTCAAGGAAGATCGAAGGGACGGGTCAGGGCGCAATTGTAGGCAGCCGCATCGCAAAGCCTGCGCCGGTGACAGCCGAATGCACGCAAAGCCGCTGTGTCTAGAATCGCGCTTCAGCTCAGGAGATCAGCATGTCCATGGCAGACCGCGACGGGTGGATCTGGTACGACGGCAAGCTCGTGCCGTGGCGCGACGCGACCACCCACGTGCTCACGCACTCGCTGCACTACGGCCTGGCTCTGTTCGAGGGCGTGCGTGCCTACGCGACCCCGCAGGGCGCAGCCATCTTTCGCCTGAAGGAACACACCGAGCGGCTGTTCAACTCGGCCAAGATCTTCATGATGGAGATCCCGTACACGCCGGAGCAGATCAGCGAGGCGCAGCGTGAGGTGGTCCGCGCCAACCGGCTCGACTCCTGCTACCTGCGGCCGCTGGCCTTCTACGGGTCGGAGAAAATGGGTGTCAGTCCGCGCGGGGCCAAGGTACACGTGTCGATCGCCGCCTGGCCCTGGGGCGCCTACCTCGGCGAGGAGGGGCTGCAGCGCGGCATCCGCGTCAAGACCTCGAGCTACCAGCGCCATCACATCAACGTGTCGATGGTGCGCAGCAAGACCGCCGGCCACTATGTGAACTCGATCCTCGCCAACCTCGAGGCCACCAGCCACGGTTACGACGAGGCGCTGTTGCTCGACACCAACGGCTTCGTGGCCGAGGGTGCGGGCGAAAACCTGTTCATCGTCCGCGACGGCCAGATCTTCGAGCCGCAGATGGTGTCGGGGCTGATCGGCATCACGCGCCGCTCGGTGATCGAGCTGGCGCGCGAACTCGGCTACGAGGTCAAGGCGATGCCGATGACGCGCGACGACGTCTACCTCGCCGACGAGGCCTTCTTCACCGGCACCGCGGCCGAGGTGACGCCGATCCGCGAACTCGACGGCCGCATCATCGGCAAGGGCAGCCGCGGGCCGATCACCGAGAAGATCCAGGCGCTGTTCTTCGATGTCGTCAACGGCCGCAACGCCAAGTTCGGGCACTGGCTGACTCCGGTGGCCTGAGCATGAGCACCGCCGAACTGCCGGTGGTCGAGGTCGCGGCCAAGGACCTGCCGGCCTTCTGTCCCAATCCGTCGATGCCGGTGTGGAACCACCATCCGCGCGTGTTCCTCGACCTCGGGCCCAGGGGCGAGGCGATGTGCCCGTACTGCGGCACGCGCTACCGGCTGAAGGCCGGCGAGCGGGTCGGCGGCCACTGAGTCGGGTCGCCCAGGCAATCGTGCCAAGCGAAGTCCGATGTCGCGCCTGACCAAGCCGCTGCTGTTCGCCTCGCCGGTTGAGTGCGAGCAGGCGTTCTACGACGCGCTCGAAGCGGCCGACGCCGAAGCGCTGTGCGAACTGTGGCTCGACGACGACGACGTCGTCTGTGTCCATCCCAACGGGCCGCGCCTGGTGGGCAGCGGTGCGGTGCGCGCGTCCTGGACGGCGATCCTGGCCAACGGGGCGGTCAACATCCGCGCCGCCTCGCGCAAGGCGGTCGAGACGCCCACGGTGGCCGTGCATAACGTGGTCGAGCAGGTACTAATGACGCAGGGGCGACGCCAGCAGATCGTGCACGTGATCGCCACCAACGCGTACGTCAAGACCCCGGCCGGCTGGAAAATGGTGCTGCACCACGCCGCGCCGGCGCCTGAGGGCAAGGCCGAGGACATCGAGGCGCCGGCGGGGCCGCTGCACTAGCCCGCCGTGCACTTGTCGTCGGACCCCGCGGTGCCCCTCGTCAGTTCCGACTTCCGGCCGACCCCGTGGCTGCGCGGCGGGCATGCGCAGAGCATCCTGCCGGCCACCGTCATGCCGCGGCCCGCCGTGGCCTATCGGCGCGAACGCTGGCCGACCGACAGCGGCGGCCGGCCCGATGGCGACTTTCTCGATGTCGACTTTGCCCAGCCCGAGCCGGCCGCGACCGCCGCGCCGGTGCTCGTGCTGTTCCATGGGCTGGAGGGCGGCTCCGGCTCGCACTATGCTCGCGCGATCATGCGCGGCTTTGCCGACGCCGGCTGGCGCGCGCTGGTCGTGCACTTTCGCGGCTGCTCAGGCGAGCCCAACGCGCTGCCGCGCTCGTATCACTCCGGCGACTCCGACGAGGCGCACTGGATCCTGCATCGCGTGGCCGCCCGCTGGCCGTCGGCGCGGCTGCACGCGGCCGGCGTGTCGCTCGGCGGCAACGTGCTGGCCAAGTGGCTGGGCGAGCGCGCCGAGGAGGCGCGCATCGTGCGGGCGGCCGCTGCGATCGCCGCGCCGGTGGACCTGCGGGCCTGCGGCGTGGCGCTGATGCGGGGCTTCAACCGGGTCTACGGCCGCAACTTCCTGGCCACGCTGATCCCCAAGACGCTGGCCAAGATCGAGCGCTTCCCGGGGCTGGCCGATGCCGCGATCGTGCGCGGCGTCACCGACCTGTACGCCTACGACAACGCCTACACCGCGCCGGTGCACGGCTTTCGCAACACCGATGACTACTGGGCGCGCGCCGCGTCCATGCCGCTGCTGCCCAACGTGCGCGTGCCGCTGCTGCTGCTGCACGCCCGCAACGATCCGTTCGTGCCGGCCGACAGCCTGCCCCAGCCGGGCGCCGTGTCGTCGCAGGTCTTTCTCGAGCAACCCGGGCAGGGCGGGCACGCGGGGTTCGTCGAGGGCGTGTTCGGCCAGCACCGCTACCTGCCGCGCCGGCTGCTGCGCTTTTTCACTGCCGGCGCGTGACCGGGTGACAGGCCGTCACTGACCCGGATGGATGCCGAGGTTCTTGCCGCACTTGCCCGCTGGCCCGCCGTGCCGGCGGTCTACGGCTGGCTCGCGCTCACCCCCCGCGGCCAGTGGCGCCTGCGCGGTGAGCGCATCGGCAATGCCGCGATCGTCGCCTTCATCGCCCGCAACTATGCGCTCGATGGCTTCGGCTGCGCGTACTTCCAGAACGGTCCGCAGCGCGTCTACGTGGACCTGGAGAGCGCGCCGTGGATCTGGCAGTCGAGCGGCGCAGGCCATGGCCTGCTCGCGCACACCGGCACGGTACCGCGGCATCTGGCGCGTGCCGCCCTGCTGGACGACGGCCGGCTGGCGCTGGTGACCGATCTGGGGCCGGGCACGGTCGACGACCGCGATGCCGCACGCGTGCTGCACGCGCTCTGCGATGCAGGGGGCCGCAGCCTCGACGAGGCGGCGGTCGAGCGCTGGCTGCAGGGCCGGCAGGAGGCCTGCCTGTCGCCGCATGCGCTCGGGCTGGAAGGCGCACGCGTGCCGATCGAGCGGCTGAGCGCGCGCCGCCTGGCCGAGCACTTCGGCTTCGATCCGGCCCCGCGGGCGACGGCGGACGATCCGTCCGGTCCGCCGTCGTGACGGCCGGGCGCGGCCGCCCGCCGCGCGCCGGCCTTCAGTCGAACACCGGCGACTCGACGCCGAGCACCTTGTGCAGCTTGGGGCTGGTAGTGGTGTACTGCAGGTGGATCTTCTTGTCGGGGAAGACATGGCGGGCCGCGCCGAAGGCCGCCAGCGCGGCCTCGTGGAAGCCCGACAGGATCAGCTTCTTCTTGCCCGGGTAGATGTTGATGTCGCCGACCGCGAAGATGCCGGGCACATTGGTCTCGAACTTCTCGGTGTCGACCACGATCTGCTTGCGTTCGAGGTCGAGGCCCCACTCGGCGATCGGTCCCAGCTTGGGCGACAGGCCGAAGAAGACCAGCAGGTGATCGAGCGGCACGCGCCGCGTCACGCCGTCCAGAGCGGTGACGCGTACTTCCGTGAGGCGCCCGTCGCTTTCCTCGAAGCCCGAGATCTGACCGGTCAGGAACTGCATCTCGTAGGCCTCGCACAGGGCCTTCATCTTGGCCACCGAGGCGGGCGCTGCGCGGAAGCCGTCGCGCCGGTGCAGCAGGATCACGCTCTCGGCCTTGCCGACGAAGTTCAGCGCCCAGTCCAGCGCCGAGTCGCCGCCGCCGCAGATCACGAGGTTCCTGCCGTGGAACTGGGTGGGGTCCTTGACCCGGTAGTGCAGCTGGCTGCCCTCGAACCGGTCGATGCCATCGACCTTCAGGGTGCGCGCCTGGAAGCTGCCCACGCCCGCCGCGATGAACACCGTCCTGGTGAGGAAGCTCGTGCCCAGCGAGGTCTGCAGGTAGAAGCGGCCGTCGGTCTGGCGCTCGAGCACGCTGACTTCGTGGCCCAGGTGGAACTGCGCGCCGAACGGCTCGATCTGCTTGAGCAGGCTGTCGGTGAGCTCCTGTCCGGTGCAGACCGGCACGGCCGGAATGTCGTAAATGGGCTTGTCCGGGTACAGCTCGACGCACTGGCCGCCCACGGCCTTCAGCGAGTCGACCACATGCGCCTTGATTTCGAGCAGGCCAAGCTCGAAGACCTGGAACAGTCCTACGGGTCCCGCGCCGACGATCACCGCATCGGTCTCGATCGGCCCGCGCGCCGGCACGTGGCCCTCGACGGTGCCGCTGCCGTTGCTGGAGTGATTCACGGTCGTATCCATGACTGTAGTTCGGGGTTGGGTGCGGAGCCTGTAAAGCCGGATTGTCGCCGATTCGCGGCGACGGTCATGCTCGCCCGGGTCGAACAAGGTCAAGCACCCGGGCACGCCGCTGCCGCACCAGCCGGCGCGTTGCCTGCCGGGCGTTGGTCCGCCTAGCGGCGCCGCTCGCGCGGTGGCTCTTCCTCCGGCGGACGGCGGCCCTGCCGCGCCAGCTCTTCGCGCTGCTCCTTGGCCTGCTGCTGCAGTTGGCGGATCCGCGCGTCGATCTCCGACAGCACATAGAAGTCGGCATCGGCGGCGCGCCGCGCCAGCTGCAACTGGTCGAGTGCCGCCGGCGTGGCGCCCAGCAGCAGGTAGGCCTCGGCGACCGCCTGGTGGTGCAGCGTCCACCGCTCCAGCGCCGCGTAGCTCTTGGCCAGCGCCGCGTAGTAGCCGCTGTCGCTGCGTGGCAGGCCGAGCTGGTCGCGCAGGAAGGCGATCGCGGTCTCGTGCTGGCCGGCGCGCTGGAGCAGGTCGACGTAGTGCATGGCCGTCAGGCGCGACAGCGGAAAGCGCTGCGTCGCGTCGCGCGCCAGTGCGAGGGCGGCCTCCCGCTCCTCGTTGCTGCTGGCCGCGGCGTAGCGGGTTTCCGAGACGAGCTTGTCGAGGGTGGCCGACGGCGCGCGCACCAGTCGCCGCGCCGCCGCCGCGGCCTGCACCGCGCGCTCGTGCTGGCCCAGCCGCAGGGAGGCCAGCGCCAGACCGTAGTGGGCTGCCGCTTCCGAGCCCGCGCTGCGGTTCGACAGCTGCGTGGCAAAGTGCTCCTGCGAGTCGCGCAGGCCCTGCACGCTCGGATCCTGCAGCACGCGCAGCCGGGCGCGGATCAGTGGGAAGTCGGTGGAGTCGGCGCGTTGCCGCACTCGGGTTTCGCGCACACGGGTCTGGATGTCGCCGATCCGCTCGACTGTCAGCGGGTGGGTGCGCAGGTACGACGGGGCGGCGCTCTCGTACAGTCGCATGCCCTGCTGCAGCCGGCCAAAGAAGGTGGCCATGGCGCGCGCGTCGAAGCCGGCGTTCACCAGGATCTGAAAGCCCACCCGGTCGGCCTCGCGCTCGGCCTCGCGCGAAAAGTTGAGCTGCTGCTGGATGGCTGCCGCCTGGCCGCCCAGGATGGCCGCCTGCGTCAGGTCGCCGCTGGACGAGGAGTTGCTGCGGGCCGCCAGCAGGGCCAGCAGCAGCGCGCCGATCGCAATGGCGGTGGCGTCCTTCTGGCGCGCCAGCATCCGCGCAATGTGCCGCTGCTCGACGTGGCCGATCTCGTGCGCGACCACGGCGGCCAGTTCGCTCTCGCTCTGCGCTGTCAGCACCAGCCCGGTGTGCAGGCCGATGAAGCCGCCCGGCAGCGCGAACGCGTTGATCATCGGGTCGCGGATGACGAAGAAGTTGAAGTCGATATGGCGCGCCGGGCTGGCCGCCACCAGCTGGTAGCCCAGCGCGTTGACGTATTCGGTGGCGTCCGGGTCGGCCAGGTACTGCGGGTCGCGCACCACCTGACGCATGATCGACTCGCCAAGGCGCCGCTCGTTGGCCGGCGACAGGTCGTCGGCGGCCGCCTCGCCCAGCGTGGGCAGATCGTTGGCCGGCGGCAGCACCTGCGCTTGCGCGGGCGTCAGCGCCAGTGCGGCCGACAGCAGCAGGGTCGGCAACAGCTTCAGCGGCGGCGGCAGGCAGGCAGGCAGCAAGGGCGGGGCAGCGGACGCTGCAGACAGCAAGGGATTTCGCACCGGTGGCGGGGGAGCGGTCGACGATGGCCGGCGGCATGGGCGCACCCTCGGCGAGCGTCAGTCTTTATGATAGTCGCCACCCACCCATGGTTCCGCGAGGGGTTCCGCGCCGGTGCGCGGCCGACGAGGGAGCCACCGGTAACCGGGCCGAACCCGCGCGGCCCACCACTGTCAAGCCGACCGCATGGCCCAGGATTCCGCTGCCGACCGCCTGACCCACTTCGACGCCGCCGGGCAGGCGCACATGGTCGACGTGGGCGCCAAGGCCGACACGCACCGCGTGGCGGTCGCGGGCGGGCGCATCCGCATGCAGCCGACCACGCTTGCCATGGTGCGCGACGGCAATGCCCGCAAGGGCGACGTGCTCGGCGTGGCGCGCGTTGCGGCCATCCAGGCGGCCAAGCGCGCGAGCGAGCTCATCCCCTTGTGCCATCCGCTGGCGTTGACGCGGGTGGCGGTGGACTTCGCCATCGACGAGGCGCTGGGCGCAGTGCGCTGCCGGGTGCAGGCCGAGACGCGTGGACCCACGGGCGTGGAGATGGAGGCGCTGACGGCCGTGCAGGTGGGCCTGCTCACCATCTACGACATGTGCAAGGCGGTCGATCGCGGCATGGTGATCGAGGATGTCGCGCTGCTCGAAAAGCGGGGCGGCAAGAGCGGCGACTGGGTGCGGCCGGCCTGATGCCGGGCCTGCCGGCCGGCACGCCATGCCCGGCCGGTCCGCGGTCCACGTCCACCCTCAGATGACATTGGCCTCGCGCAGCGGCTGCCCGTCGAGCAGTCGCTGCGGCGACAGCGGCGCCAGGTCGAGCGTGGCATAGCGGCCGGTGGCGATCAGCTCGGCCAGCCCGCGCCCGACCGCCGGCGCCTGCTGCATCCCGTGCCCCGAGAAACCGCAGGCCAGATACAGGCCCTCGCTGCCCGGCACGGCGCCGACCAGGCCGTTGTGATCGAAGGTGTTCATCTCGTAGTAGCCGGCCCAGGCTCGTTCCAGCCGCAATGATTCGAATGCCGGCACCCGTGCGGCCAGCCGTGGCCACAGCCACTCGTCGAACAGGCTGTGATCGATGGCCTCCAGCGGCGGTTCGTCCGGATCGCTGTCCCGCGGCGGCGCGCCGCAGATGAAGCGGTCGCCCTCCGGGCGGAACCAGAAGCCGCTCGGGTCGATCAGCAGCGGGCAGTGCGCCAGTTGCGCCGGCGAGCGGAACACGAAGACGTCGCGCTTGCGCGGCCGTACCGGCAAGGGCAGCACACTGGCGAGCAAGGGTGCCGACCAGGCGCCGGCCGTGACGACCACCGCAGCGGCGCAGCGGCGGGCTCCGCTGGCGCAGCCCACCGCGGCGACCCGCGCCCCGGTCATTTCGAGTTCGGTCGCCTCGTCGGCCACGAAAGTCACGCCCAGGGCGCGCGCCTTGCGGCGGAACGCCTGCAGCACGCTGTAGCCGTCGAACCAGCCTTCGCCGCTCGTAGCCGTGCTCAGTCCCAGGCTGCCGCCGGCCAGGTCATCGACGGCGAGCCAGGCAAAGCGCTGCGCCAGCGCATCACGGTCGAGCAGCAGCGTGCTGGCCCCGTGCTGCGCCTGCAAGGCGGCGTTGGCCTGCAGCACGGGCATGCCGGCGGCGGTCGCCAGGTAGAGGTAGCCGGGCTCTACCAGCCCGATCTGCGGCGCCTCGCCGTCGACGGCGAGTGCGGCGCCGATGCGGCGGTAGAAGGCAAGGCTCGACTGCGACAGGACGATGTTGATGGCCGTGGAAAACTGGTGGCGGATGGAGCTGGCCGACAGGCTGCTGGAGGCGCGTCGATAGGCCGGGTCGCGCTCGATCACGCTGACGCGCAGGCCGTGGTCGCCCGCCAGGAAGCAGGCGGTGGCCGCGCCCATCACGCCGGCGCCGACGATCAGAACGTCGGGACTGGACGCGGTGCCGCCGCCGCCATCCCGGCTGCCACCTAGAATCACCGTCATGCTCCGATTCTATGCAGCCGACGCAGTCCACGCGGCGCTCGACTGGCACCGCTTGGCCGATGCGTTGGCGGCCGCATTCGCCGGCGGCGCGCAGGTGCCGCTGCGCCTTGCCCATGGCCTCGGCGGCGGCGACACGCTGCTGCTGATGCCGGCCTGGCGCGAGGCAAAGGCTGAAGACGAAGGCGCGCTCGGCGTCAAGCTGGTGACGGTCATGCCGGGGGCTGCCGCGCGCGGCGCGTCGACGGTGGCGGCGCTGTACCTGCTGCTCGACCGCGCCACCGGCGAGGCGCGCGCGGTCATCGAGGGCGAGGCGCTCACCGTGCGGCGCACGGCGGCGGCATCGGCGCTGGCCGCGCGCCATCTGGCGCGTGCCGACAGCCAGCGCCTGCTGGTCATCGGCACCGGCCGGCTCGCGCCCTGGATGGTGCGCGCCCATTGCGCCCTCAAGCCGTCGCTCACCCGCGTGGCGCTGTGGGGACGGCGCGCGGCGGCGGCGCAAACACTGGCGCAGACGCTGCGCGATGAGGGGCTGCCGGTCGAGGCGGCCTTCGACCTGGAGGAGGCGGTCCAGGCCGCCGACCTCGTTTGCTGTGCGACGACCTCCACCGTGCCGATCGTGCGCGGCGCCTGGCTGCGCGATGGCACGCACCTTGATCTGGTTGGCGGCTTCACCCGCGCGATGCGCGAGGCCGATGACGCGGCGATAGCGCGCGCCCGCATCATCGTCGACACTTATGCCGGCGCGCTCGCCGAGGCCGGCGACCTTGTCGTGCCGCTGGAAGCGGGCGTGATGGCGCGTTCGCAGGTGGTTGCCGAACTGGCGGAAGTGCTGCGCGGCGAGCGCCCCGGGCGCACACGCGCCGGCGAGATCACGGTGTTCAAGTCGGTGGGGACGGCACTGGAAGACCTGGCCGCCGCCGAACTGGTCGCCCGCACCTGAGCGCGTGCGGCGCCGCACGCTCCGCGCCGCGGCTCAAGGCTTGGTGTCGGCGAAGCTGGGCCGTGCGGCGAGCTTGTCGTAGAGCCGTTCGAGGTTGGGGTGTGCGCCGCGCCAGTCGATCTGCGGAAAGCGGAAATCGAGATAGCCGAGCGCGCACCCGGCGGCGATGTCGGCCAGCGTGTAACCGTTGCCGTTGCACCAGGGCTTGTCGGCGAGGCCGCTGGCCATCGCTGCCACCCCCGCATGCACCTTGCCCATCTGCCGGTCGATCCACTTGGCCGACTGCTGCCCGGGCAGACGCTGAGTCTGCTCCAGGCGCACCAGGATCGCGGCATCGAGGATGCCGTCGGCCAGTGCCTCCCAGGTGCGTACCTCGACGCGCTCACGCCCATTGGCCGGAATGAGCTTGGCGATCGGCGTCATGGTGTCCAGGTACTCGACGATCACACGCGAGTCGAACACGGCACCGCCGTCCTCCATGATCAGGCAGGGTACCTTGCCGAGCGGATTGGCCTGCTGGATTGTCGAGTCCGCGCTCCACACGTCTTCGAGCTCGAGCTGGCAATCGATGCGTTTCTCGGCCATCACGATGCGCACCTTGCGCACGTAAGGGCTGGTCAGCGATCCGATCAGGCGGAGGTTCTTCGACACAATTGACTCGGGGACGGACACGCAGGGCCGGAATGCTCTCGAAGATCAGTATATCAACGTGACCCCCGCATCCTGCTGCGATCGGCTCTCGCGTGGGCCTGCGCGCGCAAGAACCGCGGCCGGACCCGGTGATAAACTGACCCGATGTAGTTGCAGTCGTCGGATGAAGTCTTTTTTGCTGTCGACTGCCGGCCCGCCGAGCGCCGTGTGCGATGGCAGCGTCCGTGACGCCATGGGGGCCAGCCACGTCGTTGCGTCATCTCCTGTTCTTGCCGCCCTTCATTCCGACGTGTCCGCCGCGCCCCTGCCGCTGACTGCCCTGACCGCCCTTTCGCCGCTCGACGGCCGCTATGGCCGAGCGGCCGCCCCGCTGCGCGAAGTGTTTTCCGAATACGCCTTCATGCGGGCGCGTTTGCGGGTCGAGGTCGAGTGGCTGATCGGTCTGGCCCGCTTGCGCCTGCCCGAGTTGCCCGAGTTGCCCGCCAGCAGCGTCGCGCGGCTGCACGGGCTGGTGGAGCAGTTCTCGCTGGCCGACTGCGACCAGATCAAGGCCATCGAGCGCGACACCAACCACGACGTGAAGGCGGTGGAGTACTGGATCAAGCGCCGCACCGCCGACGTGCCCGAACTGGCGCGGGCCTCCGAGTTCATCCACTTTGCCTGCACCTCCGAAGACATCAACAACGTAGCCCACGGCCTGATGCTGCGGGAGGGGTGCGGCGTGCTGTTGCACGGACTGCGCGCCGTGCATGCCAAGCTGCGCGAGCTGGCGCATACGCACGCGGAGCTGCCCATGCTGGCGCGCACGCATGGCCAGCCGGCCAGTCCGACCACGGTGGGCAAGGAGTTCGCCAACGTCGCCGTCCGCCTGGGGCGGGCGATCGGCGCGATCGAGGGCGTGCGCCTGCTCGCCAAGATGAACGGCGCGGTGGGCAACTTCAACGCCCACCTGGCGGCCTACCCGCAGGTCGACTGGGAGCGTTTCGCCCGCGGCCTCGTCGAGTCGCTCGGGCTGCAGTTCAACAGCCACACCATCCAGATCGAGCCGCACGATGCAATGGCCGAACTGTTCGATGCGGTGGCGCGGGCCAACGTGGTGCTGCTGGATCTGGATCGCGACCTCTGGGGCTACATCGCGCTCGGCTATTTCAGGCAGAAGCTCAAGGAGGGCGAGGTCGGTTCGTCGACCATGCCGCACAAGGTCAACCCGATCGACTTCGAAAACTCGGAGGGCAACCTCGGCCTGGCCAACGCGCTGCTGCGCCATCTGGCCGAGAAACTGCCCGTGTCGCGCTGGCAGCGCGATCTGACCGACTCGACCGTGCTGCGCAACCTCGGCGTGGCCTTCGGCTACAGCCTGATCGCCTACGAGGCCTGCCTGCGCGGGCTGCACAAGCTCGAGGTCAACGAGGCGGCGCTCGCCGCCGACCTGGACGAGGCCTGGGAAGTGCTGGCCGAGCCGGTGCAGACGGTCATGCGTCGCCATGGTGTGCCGGAGCCCTACGAGAAGCTCAAGGCCCTCACGCGCGGCAAGGGCATCACGCGCGAGGCGCTGCGCGAGTTCGTCGCCGCGCTCGACATTCCGCCGGCGGCGCGCGACGATCTGCTCGCGCTGACGCCGTCCGGCTACATCGGCAAGGCCGCGGAGCTGGCGCGCCGCTGCTGAGCGGCGCGACGCGCGGCGCCGCCGGCAGGGAATAACTGCGCACTTGGCACTGTTTCAACGGCATCCCGGGCATCGGGCCCGGACCGTCCCCAGGGGAGTCTGATGAAAGCACTGGTCTGCACGATGTTCACCGCCATCACGGCTGCGGTCGCCATGCCGGTTCACGCCCAGTTTTCCAAGCCGGAAGACGCGGTCCGCTACCGCCAGTCGGCGTTTTTCCTGATGGGCCAGCAGATGGGCCGCATCAACGGCCAGTTGCGCGCCGACAAGCCAAACGTGCAGACGATCCAGAGTGCGGCGGCGCTGCTCAACGCCATCGACCAGGCGCCGTATGAAGGCTTCGGACCCGGCACCGAGACGCTGAAGTCGCGCACTAAGCCCGAGTTGTACCGGGACGGCCCCAAGGTGCGTGAACTGGCCGAGCGGATGCAGGCCGAGGTCACCAAGCTCGATGCCGCAGCCAAGAGCGGCGACCTGGCGGCCGTCCGCGCTGCGTTTGGCGCGGTCGGACAGAGTTGCAAGGCCTGCCACGACCAGTACCGCACCGACTGAGCTGCCGGCTGGGCCGGAAAACAGGGGCCGCCACACGCGGCCCTTTTTTTCGCGCAGCGCGCGCCGCGCTCAAAGCGCGACGATGTAGCCGACCAGCGCGGCCGACAGCGCCGCCAGCAGCGCGGCCCGCAGGCGCATCGACGCGTCGTCGCGGGCGGGCTCGGCGGCAGCCAGCCGGTCGCCGCTCAGCATCGGGCGCAGCAGATCCTGGCGCAGCACCAGGCGATAGAAGGCGATGGCCGCCAGGTGCAGGCCGACGAGACCGTAGAGCAGATACTCGCCCCGCTTGTGTACGCTCGTCAGGGTATCGCTGACGGCGCCGGAGACCAGCTTGGCCAGCGGCCCCTCGGTGGCGATTGCGTCGTTGGCAAACAGGCCGCTGGCGGCCTGCACCAGCAGCGCCGCCAGCAGGGCGAGCACCGACAACGCGCCCAGCGGACTGTGGCCGGCGCCCTGCGCGCCGCGGCCGCGCAGGTAGTCGAGCACCGCGCGCGGCCCGCGCACGAAGTTGGCAAAGCGCGCATAGCGGCTGCCGGCAAAGCCCCAGAGCACGCGAAACAGCACCAGCGCCAGGATCGCGTAGCCGGCGCGCATGTGCCAGTCGATCCACAAGCCGCCCAGCTTGGCGGTCACGACCGAGCACAGCACCAGCGCGGCCAGCAGCCAGTGAAACAGGCGCGTCGGCAGGTCCCAGATGCGGACCGGGCCGGCGCCCGCCGTGGCGTGCTCGCCGCGCGGTGAGCCGTGCTTGTGCGTCATGCGGGCGTGCGGCAGTTGTCGCTGCGCTACGGCACCAGCGACTGCTCTTCTTCCTTCTTGACCGGCTTGATCAGGTCTTCGCGCTTGACGCCGAGGTACATGGCGATCGCCGCCGCCACGAATACCGACGAATAGATGCCGAAGACAATGCCGATGGTCAGCGCCAGCGCGAAGTAGTGCAGCGCGGGCCCGCCGAAGATCAGCATGGCCAGCGTCATGCACAACGTGGAGCCGTGCGTGATCATGGTGCGGCTGATGGTGGCGGTGATGGCCGAGTCGATCACCTCGACCGTGCTCATCTTGCGGTACCTCTTGAAGTGCTCGCGCACGCGGTCGAAGATGATCACCGACTCGTTCACCGAGTAGCCGAGCACCGCCAGGATGGCCGCCAGCACCGGCAGGGAGAACTCCCAGCCAAAGATGGCAAACAGGCCGACCACCAGGATCACGTCGTGCAGGTTGGCGATGATCGCCGCCACCGAGAACTTCCACTCAAAGCGGAAGGCCAGGTAGATCATGATCCCCACCACGACGATGATCAGCGCCACCGCGCCGTCGTGCGCCAGCTCCGCGCCCACGGCCGGACCGACGAACTCCACGCGCTGCAGTTCGGCGCTGGCGTCCTGCGCCTTCAGCGTGGCCATCACCTTTTCGGCCTGCTGTCCCGACGAGTAGCCCGGCTGCAGCGGCAGCCGGATCAGCACGTCGCGGCTGGTGCCGAAGTTCTGCACCTGGAACTCGCCCCAGCCCTTGCCTTCGACGGCGCCGCGGATCTTCTCCAGGTCGGCCGCCTGTGAGTAGCGCACCTCCATCAGCGTGCCGCCGGTGAACTCGACCGACAGGTTGAGGCCGCGGAAGACGAGAAAGCCCACCGCGACGAGGAAGGTGACCACGCTGATCCCGTTGAGGATCAGCGAGTACTTCATGAACGGGATGGTGCGCTTGATGCGGAAGAATTCCATGACCTTCGCTCCCCCGGCTACTTCGCGTTCGCGCCGGCCGTCGTGCCCGGCTTCCAAACCGCGCCAATCGACAGGCTGCCGAGCTTCTTGCGCGAGCCGTAGGTCAGGTTGACGAGTGCCCGCGACACGAACACCGCGGTGAAGATCGAGGTCAGGATGCCCAGGCAGTGCACCACGGCAAAGCCGCGCACCGGACCCGAGCCGAACAGCAGCAGTGCCAGACCGGCGATCAGCGTGGTGATGTTGGAGTCCAGGATGGTGGCAAAGGCCTTGTCATAGCCCTCGGTGATGGCCTGCTGCGGCGTGCGGCCGGCGCGCAGTTCCTCGCGCACGCGCTCGTTGATGAGCACGTTGGCGTCGATGGCCATGCCGAGCGTCAGCGCGATGGCCGCGATGCCGGGCAGCGTGAGGGTGGCCTGCAGCATCGACAGCAACGCCACCAGCAGCATGACGTTGGCGGTCAGCGCGACGGCGGAGATGAGGCCGAACACGCGGTAGTAGACGACCATGAAAACGGCGATCGCCAGGAAGCCGTACAGCGTCGACTTGAAGCCGCGCTCGATGTTCTCTGCGCCCAGGCTGGGGCCGATGGTGCGCTCCTCGATGATTTCCATCGGGGCGGCCAGCGAGCCCGAGCGGATCAGCAGCGCCAGGTCGTTGGTTTCCTGGGTGCTGAACTGACCGGTGATCTGCCAGCGGTTGCCGAGTTCGCTCTGGATCGTGGCCACCGAGATCGCCTCGCCCCGGCCCTTCTCGTACAGGACGATCGCCATCAGCTTCTTGAGGTTCTCGCGCGAGGCCTGCCGCATGGCGGCACCACCCCGCGCGTCCAGCGACACGGCAACGGCTGGGCGCTGGTTCTCGTCGAAGGTGGCATTGGCATCGATCAGCTGGTCGCCGGTGACCACCACCTGCCGCCGCAGCGGCACCGAGCGCGTGGAGCCGTCGGGCCGGCGCTCGGGCACGCTCTGCGCGCCGGGCGAGTTGGCGGCCATGGCCTCCTCGTCGACCAGGCGGATCTCCAGGGTGGCGGTACGGCCGAGGATCTGCTTGGCGCGCGCCACGTCCTGCACGCCGGGCAACTGCACCACCACGCGGTCGGCGCCCTGCTGCTGGATCACCGGCTCGGCGACACCCAGCTCGTTGATGCGGTTGTGCAGGGTGCCGATGTTCTGCTTGAGCGCATTGGCCTGGATGTCGCGCGTGGCATTCGGGCTCAGCGCGACCAGCAGCCGCAGATCCTCGCCGCTGCCCTCGTCGCGCACCAGCAGGTCGCGGTTGAAGTCGCGGATCACGCCGTCGGCGCGCTTGCGCGTCTCCTCGTCGCGGAACCGTACCTCGACCTCGCTGCCGGCGCGGCTGATCCCGGTGTGTCGCAGGTTTTTCTCGCGCAGCAGCGTGCGCAGTTCGCCGGTCAGCGCCTCCATGCGCTTGTCGACCGCCTGCCGCATGTCGACCTGCATCAGGAAGTGCACGCCGCCGCGCAGATCCAGGCCGAGGTACATGGGTGCCGCGCGCAGGGCGGCCAGCCACTGCGGCGTGCGCGGCACCAGGTTCAGCGCCACGACGAAGCTGGGGTCGGCCGCGTCGCGGTTAAGCGCCCGGTCGACGACGTCCTTGGCCCTGAGCTGGGTGTCGGTGTCGGCAAAGCGGGCGCGGACCGTGAAGTTGTTCTGCCCGGTGGCGTCCATGCTGACGCCCTGATGCGCCAGACCGGCCTCCTTGAGTACGGTCTCGATGCGGCCCATCAACGCCGCATCGACCCGCACCGTGCCCTTGGCGCTCGACACCTGCACCGCCGGCGCCTCGCCGAAGAAGTTGGGCAGGGTGTAGACCGTCCCGATCAGCAGCGCGACCGCGATGACGATGTATTTCCAGAGAGGGTATCGATTCATGGCGTGCCTGGTTGGCGTGGACGCGTCCAGCGTGGAATTACGCGTGCCCGACGGGCTGGCTCAGCGGCTGGCCTAACGCCGGCGGGCGACGGCTGTGCGACGGATCGGGCCAGGTCGGCGGCGGCGCGTGTGTGCATCGTGCTGCCTGCGTGGCCGCGTGGCCGGCGGCCGTCCTAGATGCTCTTCATCGTGCCCTTGGGCAGCAGCGTCTGCACGGCCACGCGCTGCAGGCTCACTTCGACCGGCTTGTTGTCGACGGTGGTGATCTGCACCGTGACGTACTGGTCGGTGAGGTCGGTGATCTTGCCGATCAGACCGCCGGCGGTGAGTACCTCGTCGCCTTTATTCAGGGCGTCGACCATCGCCTTGTGCTCCTTTTGCCGCTTGACCTGCGGGCGGATCAGCAAGAAATAAAAGACCACGAAGATCAGGACCATGAACAGGATCGAAGTCCACGCGCCTTCGGCGCCGGCGGCGGCGGGCGCGGTCTGGGCGTAGGCGCTGGAAATGAAAAGCATGGGTGCTCCGATGAGGACTTGTGGCGGTTTGTGCCCTGGCAGGGGCGGGCCGGCGGCGCCGCGGGCGCCGGCGCAGGCTGGACGTTTCGCCCGGTGCAAGGCGCCGGGAGGGCTAGCGCGACTGCGAACACCCCACAGCAAAGACGCGGATTATAGCCAGCCGGTCCGTCGCTCGCCGTCGCTCCCGGTCGGTGTCCCGAGAGGGAAAACGCGCGGTGGCGCGGCGGCTCCGGAAGGGCGCGGTGCGGCCGGCGCGCGCGTCCTCAGTCGGCAGGCGGGCCGGCGGCGCGCCGCTCGCGCGTCGCGCGCGCCCAGGCGGCAAAGCGGCCCTCGTCGAGCGCCTGCCGCGCCTGCGCCATCAGGTCCAGGTAGAAGTGCAGGTTGTGGATGGTGTTCAGGCGCGCGCCGAGGATCTCGTTGACCCGCTGCAGGTGGTGCAGGTAGGCGCGCGTGAAGTGGCGGCAGCCGTGGCAGGCGCACAGCGGGTCCAGCGGCCGGTCGTCGTCCCGGTACCGGCTGTTGCGGATCTTCACGTCGCCGAAGCGCGTGAACAGCCAGCCGTTGCGCGCATTGCGCGTCGGCATCACGCAGTCGAACAGGTCGACCCCGGCGGCGATGCCGTCGAGCAGGTCCTCCGGCGTGCCGACACCCATCAGGTAACGCGGCTTGCCGGCCGGCAGCGCGGGCGCGGTGTGGCGCAGCACGCGCAGCATGTCGGCCTTGGGCTCGCCCACCGACAGGCCGCCGATGGCGTAGCCGTCGAAGCCGATGTCGACCAGCGCGGCGGCCGATGCGTCGCGCTGCCGCTCGAACATTCCGCCCTGCACGATGCCGAACAGCGCATTGCGGTTACCCAGCCGGTCGAACTCGTGCCGGCTGCGCTGCGCCCAGCGCAGGGACAACTGCATCGACTGCGCGGCCTCGGCCTCGGTGGCCGGCCGGCCCTTGATCTCGTAGGGCGTGCACTCGTCGAAGATCATCACCACGTCGGAGTCGAGCACATGCTGGATGCGCATCGACTCCTCGGGCGTGAGAAACAGCCGGTCGCCGTTGACCGGCGACTGGAATGCCACGCCCTGCTCGCTCAGCTTGCGCAGGGCGCCGAGCGAGAACACCTGGAAGCCGCCGGAGTCCGTCAGGATGGGCTTGTCCCAGCCCATGAAGCGGTGCAGCCCCTGGTGCTTGCGCACCACGTCCAGACCGGGCCGCAGCCACAGGTGGAAGGTATTGCCGAGGACGATCTGCGCGCCCAGTTCGGCGAGTTCGGCCGGCGTCATCGCCTTGACGGTGCCGTAGGTGCCCACCGGCATGAACATGGGCGTCTGGACGACGCCATGACGCAGCGTCAGCCGGCCGCGTCGCGCTGCGCCTTCGGTCCGCAGCAGTTCGAAGTTCACCGCGCGCGCTCCAGAAGCGATGAGTCGCCGTACGAGAAGAAGCGGTAGCGCTGCGCGATCGCATGCGCGTAGGCGCGCCGCATGGTCTGCATTCCGGCAAAGGCGGACACCAGCATCAGCAGCGTCGATTTGGGCAGGTGGAAGTTGGTCACCAGCCGGTCTGCCACCCGGAACCGGAAGCCCGGCGTGATGAACAGCTGCGTGTCGCTGGCACCCGCCAGCACCTGGCCATCGACCGCGGCCGACTCGAGCGCGCGCAGGCTGGTGGTGCCCACCGCCACGATGCGCCGGCCCTGCGCCCGCGCCCGATTGATCTGGGCGGCGGCCTGCTCGCCGATGCGGTACCACTCGCGGTGCATGCGGTGCTCGGCGACGCGCTCGACCCGGACCGGCTGGAAGGTGCCGGCGCCGACATGCAGCGTGAGGTAAGCCAGTTCGCAGCCGCGCGCACGCAGCCGGGCCAGCACCTCCTCGGTGAAGTGCAGCCCGGCGGTCGGTGCGGCCACTGCGCCGGGCTGCGCCGCATAGACGGTCTGGTAGCGCGCCTCGTCCTCGGCGCCGTCGCCATGCGTGATGTAGGGCGGCAGAGGGACGTGGCCGATGCGATCCAGCAGGCCCAGCAGGTCCTCGCCGAAGCGCAGTTCGAACAAGTCGTCGCGGCGGCCCAGCACCTCGGCCGTGGTGGGCGCGCCCCTGTCGTGGCCGAACTGCAGCAGGCTGCCTGGCCGGGGCGCGTGGCTGGTGCGCACCAGCGCCCAGGCGCGCTGCGGATCGAGGATGCGCTCGATCAGCACTTCGACCTTGCCGCCGCTGGGCTTGCGGCCGAGCAGGCGCGCCTTGATGACCCGGGTGTCGTTGAAGACGAAGACATCGCCGGGCGCCGCCAGTTTGTCGAGGTCGCGAAACGCGAGGTCCGCGAGCCGCTCGCCATCCACATGCAGAAGCCGGCTGGCAGCGCGGTCGGGCAGCGGGTGCTGGGCAATCAGCTCGGGCGGCAGGTCGTAGTCGAAATCGGCGAGCGTCAGCTCGCGCGGCGGGGCAGGGTGGGCAGCGGCGTCCATGGCTTGACCGGCCAGAGGAGTCGGGATGGGAGTCGGGAAAGGCGCGCATGGTACCGGCCGGCGGGCTGCGGCATCATGGGCGGACTGTCACCCTTGCCACAGTCCGCCACATGCCCCGCGCCCTGCACGTCATCGAACACCCGCTGGTCCAGCACAAGCTCACCCTGCTGCGCGAGAAGGAGCGCTCGACCGCCGGGTTTCGCGGCCTGGTGCGGGAGATCGCGGTGCTACTGGCCTACGAAGTGACCCGCGACATGCCGATGCAGGCGGTCGAGATCGAAACGCCGCTGGAGCGGATGACCGCCCGCGTGATCGACGGAAAGAAGATCGTGCTGGTGCCCATCCTGCGCGCCGGACTGGGCCTGCTCGACGGCATGCTCGAAGTGGTGCCGAGCGCGCGCGTCGGCCACGTGGGCCTGTACCGCGACCCCGCCACCCTGCAGGCGGTGGAGTACTACTTCAAGATGCCGGCCTCGATGCCCGAGCGCGACGCCATCGTGCTCGACCCCATGCTCGCCACCGGCAACAGCGCCGTGGCCGCCATCGACCGCCTGAAGGCCGACCCGGCCACGGCACCGCGCTCGATCCGCTTTGTCTGCGTGCTGTCCTGTCCCGAGGGTGTCAGGACGCTGCATGAGGCGCACCCGGACGTGCCGATCTACACCTGCGCCGTGGACCGTGGCCTCGACGAGCACGGCTACATCCGACCGGGGCTGGGAGATGCCGGGGACCGCATCTTTGGCACCAAGTAGGTCGCCGTGGCGGCCCATCGGGCCCGTCCCGACTAAGCTGCGATCTGTTCAGGACTTACCCAGCATCCGACCGGGGCTGGGAGATGCCGGGGACCGCATCTTTGGCACCAAGTAGGTCGCCGTGGCGGCCCATCGGGCCCGTCCCGACTAAGCTGCGATCTGTTCAGGACTTACCCAGCACCACTGGCCTGGCGCCAGATCGGCGGGCAGGTCGAACGCCCCGAAGCGCAGGCGGTGCAGGTGCGTCACATGGTTGCCCGCCGCCGCCAGCATGCGTTTGACCTGGTGATACTTGCCCTCGGTCAGGGTCAGCATCAGCGTGCGCTCGCCCAGCGCTTGCACGTCCGTGGCACGCACCGGCTGCGGTTCGTCGCGCAGCACCACGCCGGCTTCGAGCAACGCGATCTGCGCTGCGTTCACTGGTGCCGCGCATTGCACCTCGTAGACCTTGGCCACATGGCGGCGGGGCGAGGTCAGACGGTGGATCAGCGCGCCGTCATCGGTCAGCAGCAGCAAGCCGGTGCTGTCGACATCGAGCCGTCCGACCGGCTGCACACCGCGCGCGCGCAGCGGCGGCGGCAGCAGCGACAGCACCGAAGGGTGGTGCGACGGCTTCTGCGAGCACTCGTAGCCGGCCGGCTTGTTCAGCGCGACGACTGCTCTGGCGTGGTAGGGCCAGCGGACGCCGTCGACGCTGAACTGAAGGCCGCGGGTGTCGACTGCGACGGCAGCATCGATCATGGCCGTACCGTCGATCTGCACGCGCCCGGCCCGGATCAGTGCTTCGCACTCGCGGCGTGTGCCGAAGCCCTGGCTGAACAGCACCTGGGACAGAGTCAGCGCGGGCATGACGGGCCAGCGTGGCAGCCGCCCGCGGTCGGCGGGAGGCGTCTGGTGCCGAGAGAGGGACTCGAACCCTCACGCCTTGCGGCGGCGGATTTTGAGTCCGCTGCGTCTACCGGTTCCGCCATCTCGGCTGTCGGGGGCCGAATTATGCGGCAAGCCCGTGCCGCCCGCGCCGGTCCCGCGTCACCGGTGAACATTCGGGCTAGCTGGACTGGATCTCCAGGTTGTCGATCAGCCGGGTCGCCCCCAGCCTGGCCGCCGCCAGCACCACCAGCGGCTCGCCGGCCTGCACCTGCCCCGCGTCGGGCGCCTTGAGGTCGCGCTGGCGGCGCACCGAGATGTAGTCGACCTGCCAGCCAGCGGCCGCCAGTTCGCGCTGCGCATCGTGCTCGATACCGGCGAGGTCGTGCTCGCCGCCGCGGATACGCTCCCGCACCCGGTTGAGCAGCCGCGCCAGCCGCGGCGCTTCCTTGCGCTCGGCCTCGTTGAGGTAGCGGTTGCGAGAGGACATGGCCAGCCCGTCGGTCTCGCGCACGGTCTCGTGCGGCACGATCTCGGTGGGCAGCGCAAACTGCCGGCACATGTTGCGCACGATCATCAGCTGCTGGTAGTCCTTCTTGCCGAACACCGCCACCTTGGGCTGCACGCAGGAAAACAGCTTGAGCACCACGGTGCTGACGCCGACGAAGAAGCCGGGCCGGAACTCGCCCTCCAGGATGTCGCCGAGGTCGTGCGGCGGGTTCACGCGATAGTTCTGCGGCTCCGGATACAGCTCGCGCTCGTTGGGCGCAAACAGCACGTAGACATGATTCTGCCTCTGCAGTTTGTCGATGTCCTGCTCGAGCGTGCGCGGGTACTTGTCGAAGTCCTCGTTGGGACCGAACTGCAGCCGGTTCACGAAGATCGAAGCCACCACCGGGTCGCCGTACTGGTGCGCCATTTTCATCAGCGCCAGGTGGCCGTCGTGCAGGTTGCCCATGGTCGGCACGAAGGCAGTGCGGTTCTGCCCGCGTAACTGGTCGCGCAGTTCCTCGACGGTGTGGACGACTTTCATGGACGAATCCGCAGGGTGGGGCGGCGGATTGTAGAGGCGGCGTGGTCGACGCGCCCCCCACCTGCCCACCCGACCAAGCCCGCACAGCCGGCCCTTCAGTAGGTGTGCTGGGCGGCCGGGAAGCTGCGGTCCTTCACGGCCTTCACGTAGCGGCGGACCGCGTCGGCGATCGAGCCGCCCTCGGCCATGAAATTGCGCACGAAGCGCGGCTTGCGTCCGGGATACACGTCGAGCATGTCGTGCAGGACCAGAACCTGGCCGTCGCACACCGACCCGGCGCCGATGCCAATGGTGGCCGTGCGTGTCAGCGCCGCGGTCACCCGGCTGGCGACCGCCGACGGCATCAGCTCCAGCACCAGCAGCGCCGCGCCCGCGTCTTCCAGCGCGCCCGCGTCGGCCAGCAACTGCGCGGCCTGTGCCTCGGTCTGGCCCTGCACGCGGTAGCCACCCAGCGCATGCACCGACTGCGGTGTCAGGCCCAGGTGTGCGCACACCGGGATGCCGCGCTCGACCAGCATCCTTACCGCAGGGGCCATGACGCTGCCGCCCTCGAGCTTGACCATCTGCGCGCCGGCCTGCAGCAGGGTGACGGCGCTGGCGCAGGCCAGCTCGGGCGTGTGGTAGCTGCCGAACGGCAGGTCGGCGATCAGCCAGGCGGCCTTCAGCCCGCGCGCCACGCATTCGGTGTGATAGGCGACCTCGCGGAGCGTGACGGGCAGGGTGCTCGTGCGCCCCTGCACCACCATGCCGAGCGAGTCGCCCACTAGTACGCAGTCCACGCCGGCTTCGTCGAGCACGCGGGCGAAGCTGGCGTCGTAGCAGGTCAGCATGGCGATCGGCTCGCCGCGGGCGCGCAGCTCCAGCAGACCCGGCAGGCTGACCGCCTTGCGCGCAGGAGTGTCGGAGGCGGATGGGTGGGTGCTCATGGACGTTTTGACCGCGCTCTGGAGGCGGCCGTTCCGCCGCAGCGCTGCGGGCGAACCCGCAGGCCCTGGCCCGGACCGCGCGTGGCACGTGCCATGCGCCGCGCGCCGGGGCAGTTGCGCCGCGGATGGGCTTGCGGGTTCACGCCGCCAGGTTGAAGTGTTCGCGCCGGCCGCGCATGCCGCCGATGCGCGCCAGCAGCCGGGCCAAGTCGCTGTCGCGGTCGATCGGGTTCAGGTGCTCGGTGTTGACCGCCAGCAGGGGCGCCCCATCGTAGTGCTGAAAGAAGTGCGTGTAGCTGGCGGCGAGCGCCTCGAGGTAGGCGGGTGTGATGCCGGCTTCCCGCGGGTTGGCGCGCTGTGTCACCCTCTCGATCAGCGTCTGGATATCGGCCTGTAGGTAGATCACGAGGTCCGGTGTCGGCGCCCCGGGGCGCGAGATGGGCGTGGATCTGTTCGTACCGACTCAGCTCGGTGTCGGCCAGGGTCAGACGCGCGAACAGCGCGTCCTTGTCCAGCAGGAAGTCGGAGACCACCTGACGCGTAAACAAGTCAGGCTGTGCGAGTTCGCGCATCTGCCGTGCCCGCTGGAACAGGAAGGCGAGCTGGATCTGCAGCGCATACCGCGCGCTGTCGCGACAGAAGCGCTCCACGAAGGGATTGGCTTCGGGTTGCTCGAGGAGGAGCTCGGCGCCAAAGTGCGCGGCGAGACGGCGTGCCAGCGAGGTCTTGCCGACGCCGATCGGACCCTCGACCACCACGTGATGCAGGGTGGTGGCCACGCTCAACCTGGCGTGCTGTCGCGGAACATGAAGTAAGCGGCGCCCACCAAGCACAGCGCAGCCCACAGGTAGTCGAGCTTCAGCGGCTCTCTCATGTAGAGCACGGCAAACGGCACGAACACCGACAGCGTGATGATCTCCTGCAGGATCTTCAGCTGCCCCAGGGTCAGTGCGGTGTAGCCGATGCGGTTAGCCGGCACCTGCAGCAGGTACTCGAACAATGCGATGCCCCAGCTCACCAGGGCGGCGATCCACCACGGCTTGTCGTTGAGGTTTTTCAGGTGCGCGTACCAGGCGAACGTCATGAACACGTTCGAGGCGACCAGCAGCAGCGCCGTCTGCAGGACGACCATCGCGTCGATAGCGGCTTCAGGCGGAAGGGGTGACCGTCGGGCTGGCGGAATCCGCACCGGCGGCTGGCGCGCGCTCGATACGCTGACTCTCGACCTGGACCACGAAGTCGCTCCCAGGCCCAAGGCCAGGCAGGTGCAATTGGGGCTCCAAGTCGAGCAGGGGACGCAGCACGAAGGCGCGCTGGTGCAGGCGCGGATGCGGCAGCGTCAGGGGGGTGCTGCGGACGATGAAGTCACCCACCAGCAGAAGGTCGAGATCCACCTTGCGGGCCGGCTTTCTTTCGCCGCCGCTGCTGCGGCGCTTGCGACCCAGCATCAGCTCGATGTCGAGCAGGTGAAGCAGCAAGCCGTAAGGCTCCAGTTCGGTGTCAATGGCGGCTACTGCGTTGAGGAAGTCGGGGCCTTCCGCATCGATTGGTGCCGACACATAGAAGGGCGAGACGGCGACGAACGCCGAGCGTTCGAGCGAACGAATCGCCTCGAGCGCCGAACCCAGCGTCTCTTCCCGGTCGCCCTGGTTGGCACCCAGGCCGATGTAGGCCCGCCGCATCACTTTCAGTTGTCTCCGTTGCCCTGGGCTTCGATGGCCGCTGCGTCGCCCTCGCCACTGCCGCGGCGGCCACGGCGGCGCCGGCGCCTGGGGGCAGTGCCAGGCGCGCGCAACGCCGGCGACGACTGCACGAGCAGCTCGCGCTCCTCCTCGCCGGCGTGCATGAAGCGGGTCCACCAATCCCCGAGGTCGGCGGGCGCCTCCTCGGCGGCGCAGCGCAGCACGAGGAAATCATAGCCCGCCCGCACCCGCAGGTGCTCCAGCAGTTTGAACGGATTACGGCCGGTGCGGCGCTCGAAGCGCGGCTGCAGCATCCAGATCTCGCGCATGTCGGCGGTGTAGCGACGCTGGATCGCGAGCTTCTCGGTCTGTCGCTCCAGCACGTCGTCGATGGCGGCATCGAGTGCCGGGATGCGGTGCTCCCCGCGTCCCTCGCGCAGCTTCCACTGCTTTAGGACCTCGTGCCAGAGCAGGGTTGCGAACAGGAAGCCGACGGCGATGTGCTTGCCCGCGCGCACCCGCTCGTCGGTGCGCGACAGCGCGAGCATGACGAAGCGCTCGCCCTCGGGCTGCTCGAGGATCACATCCAGCAGCGGCAGCACCCCGTGATGCAGACCCTCGACGCGCAGTCGCGTGATGCAGGCCACCGCATGCCCGCTGGTGAGCAGCTTCAGCATCTCGTCGAACAGGCGCGCCGCCGGCACGTTCTCGATGAGGTGTGCCAGCGTCGCGATCGGCTTGCGCGTGGCCTCGTCGATCTCGAACCCCAGCTTGGCGGCGAAACGGACCGCGCGCAGCATCCGCACCGGGTCCTCGCGGTAACGCGTCTCGGGCTCGCCGATCATGCGCAGGCGGCGCCGGCGCACGTCCTTCACGCCGTCGTGGTAATCGAGCACGGTCTCGGTGACCGGGTCGTAGTACAGCGCATTGACGCTGAAGTCGCGCCGCGCGGCGTCCTCGGGCTGGCTGCCGAACAGGTTGTCGGCCAGCACGCGGCCGTGCTCGTCGGTCTGGCGGTCGGGGTTGTCCAGGGCGCGGAAGGTGGAGACCTCGATCGTCTCCTGCCCGAACATCACGTGCACCAGGCGAAAGCGCCGGCCGATGATGATGGCGCGGCGGAACTGCGCCTTCACCTGCTCGGGCGTGGCGTCGGTGGCCACGTCAAAGTCCTTGGGGGCGATGCCCAGCAACAGGTCGCGTACCGCGCCGCCGACGATGTAGGCGGCGAAGCCCTGCTTCTGCAGTGTTTCGCAGACGCGCTGGGCGTTGCGCGGCACCAGGTCGCGGTCGATGGCGTGTTCGGCGGCGCCGATGCGCTTGGGCTCCTTGCGCAGCCGCGGCTTCCTGCGCGTGAACAGGTCGGTAACCTGCGCGACGAACTTCTTGATCATGGCGAAGTCGGGTGCACGCACGCCACTGCGCGCAGTACGAGCAAGCAATCGAGGGTGAACGGGCAATCGTCCACCGGACGGCCCGGCGGTCGGGTGCGGCACGCGGGCAAGGACTGTGAGAGAACCGTCCGGCGCAGTCGCGCCCTGTCGCGACCGGCGCGGCGGCGTAACGGGATCACGCTACCCTCTGCGTTTCGAACAGATCGAGCGTGTCCCAGCCACGCTCGCGGGCGATGGCGCGCAGCCCGGGGTCGCCATTGGTGACGATGGGGCGTCGTACCGCCTCCAGCAGCGGCAGGTCGTTGATCGAATCGCTGTAGAACACGCTGTCCACTTCGGCCAGACAGGTGCCGCGCGCAGCCAGGAAGGCCTCGACCGCGACGCGCTTGCCGTCCTGGTAGGTGTGCGGCGGCACGTAACGGCCGGTGAAGCGGCCGTCGACTTCCTCCGGCTGCACGGCGATCAGGTGCTCGATGTCGAAGACGGCCGCGATCGGCCGCGTGACGTAGCTGTGCGTGCCGGTCACCAGCGCCACCGTGTCGCCTGCGGAACGGTGGTTCTGCACCAGCGTCTGCGCTTGCAGCGTCAGGTGCGGAAAAACCGCCTTGCGCAGGTACTCGGTGCGCCACAGATCCAGCTGCGTGCGCTCGAACCGGGCCAGCAGCCCCATCTGGAAGTCGAGGTAGCTCTCGATATCGAACCGCCCCTCGCGGTACTCCTGCGCGTGGCGGCGGATGGCAGCGCCGTAGTGCTCCGGGTCGAGGCCGGCGGCCGCTACCAGGAAGCGCAGCCAGCCGTCGGCGCTGTCGATCGGGAGCAGGGTGTGGTCGAGGTCGAACAGGGCGAGCTTCAAGACGCGCATTTCAAGAGATCCGAGCGGCATTCTACGGAGGCGGCGCGGCGCCCGCCTGCGCCAGCCAGTCCTTGAGCAGGGGCACCGTCAGGGCGCGCTGGCGTGCCAGCGCGAAGGCATCGAGCGCATCAAGGGCAGCCGTCAGCGTGCGCAGGTCGCGCGGCAGATGACTCAGGACGTAGGGCAGCAGGTCCTCGGCGACCTGCACACCGCGCGCGGCGGCGTGAGCCCTCAGGGCGGCGAGCTTCTCGTCATCCGTCAACGGCTGCAGTTGATACACGAGGCCCCAGCCCAGGCGCGTACGCAGGTCCTCACGCAGTGCGAGCTGGGCCGGCGCTGTGTCACCGGTCACCACGCTGGCGCAGCGCGGATTGGCGCGCACTGCGTTCAGGCGGTTGAACAGCGCCACCTGACCGGGCCCATCGAGGGGTTCGACGCGGTCGAGCACGGCGAGGCCGGGCCGCTCGGGGTCGCCATCGGCCGTCCAGGCCCAGCCGCCGGCCGCCAGCAGCGCCCGGGCCAGATGCGTCCGGCCGCAGCCGCTGCCGCCCCACAGGTAAACGCTGCGCTCGGCGCTGCCGCCGGCGGCCAGCGCCTGCAACGCGGCCAGCGCCTCGGCGTTGCGACCGGCGATAAAGTTGTTCAGCTGCGGTTGTAGCGGCTGCAGCAGGTCGAGCGCGAGTTGGTTCATGGCAGCCGGCAGTGTAGTGAAGCGGGCACGTCGGACTGCGCAGGCCCGGGGGCGCGAGCGTCGCCTACACTGCCGTCCGGGCCGTGGCGGAAGGGCGCTTTCGCCGGGCTGCGTCCCGAGTCCCGTGCCTGGCAACCTGAGTCGCGAATCCGATGTCCTCCGCCTACGCCGCCGCCGGTGTCGACTACGCCAAAATCGATCCGCTGAAGATCCTCGCGCAGCAGGCTGCTGCAGCGACCGCCGGGCATCTGGCGCGGCACGGCCTGAGCGAGGTGGCCGCCTCGCGTGGCGAGAGCGCCTACGTCGTCGACTGCGGCGAGTTCTACCTGGCCTCGATCACCGAGTGTCTGGGCACCAAGGCGCTGGTGGCCGATGCGATGCGTGCGGTGACCGGCCGCACCTACTACGACCTGATCGCGCAGGACACGCTCGCCATGGCGATCAACGACCTCATCACGGTCGGCGCCACGCCGGTGTCGGTGCACGCTTATTGGGCTGCCGGCGGCAGCGACTGGTTTGCCGATGCCGAGCGCGCCCGCGACCTGGTGGCCGGCTGGAAGGCCGCCTGCGACGCCTGCCGGGTGGCCTGGGGCGGCGGCGAGACGCCGGCGCTGGCCGGCGTAGTCGCACCCGGCCGTATCGATCTGGCGGCCTCGTGCGTGGGCCTGGTGCGGCCCAAGTCGCGCCTGACGCTGGGCGAGAAGCTGACCGCCGGCGATGCCATCGTGCTGCTGGCCTCCAGCGGCATCCACGCCAACGGCCTGTCGCTGGCGCGCAGGCTGGCCGAGGCCCTGCCGCAGGGCTATGCCACCGACCTGGGCGATGGCACGCTGTTCGGCGAGGCACTGCTGGCGCCCACGGTGCTTTACTCGCGTGTGCTGGAAGACCTCGCCGCGGCCGGTATCGTGCCGCACTACTGCGTCAACGTGACCGGGCATGGCTGGCGCAAGCTGATGCGCCACCCCGGCCGCTTCACCTACCGCTTGCACACCCTGCCGGCGGTGCCGCCGGTTCTGCACTTCATGCAGGAAAACCTGCCACTCGGCGAGCGCGAGGCCTACGGCAATCTCAACATGGGAGCAGGCTTTGCGCTGTACCTGCCCGCAGAGCAGGCCGCAGCTGCGGTTGCGGTGGCGCGGGCGGCCGGCGTCGCAGCCTGGCGGGCCGGCGCGGTGGAGGCCGGGGCCAAGCAGGTGATGATCGAGCCGCTGTCGCTGGTCTTCGGCGAAGACGAGTTGCACGTCCGCGTCTAGCGGGACATGGGGTGCGCCAGGGCAGCGCCGCAAGGTTGACCTGCCGCCCGGCCGCTGGGCGGCCTGCCCTGCCCCCGCTCCGGCTGCAGCCGGCGATGACCAAGGTCATTTCAATGCGCGCTCCCAGTCGGCACGTCGGATACTCATTCCTGGTGCAGGCGTTACCGCCTGCGGTCCACGGCCGCTGTGACCGATACATCCCCGACCTCCGCTCCGCATCCCCCGTCGACGTCGCGGGTCATCGATATCGTCGCCGGCGCGCTCTCGAAGCACAGCAGGGACATCGAGCGCTGCCTGGTCGTCTGCATCGACATGGACAGCCGGGCCAATGGCCAGATGCCGACCTGGCGGTTGGGCGATTCTCCCGGCGACTTCGGCCGACAGTTCGACGCGTGCTTCAGGCAGTTCGCCGTTCAGGAGGTCGGGATCCTGAGCGCAGGTGGACCGGCCAAACAAGGCAGCAACCGGCGCCTGACGCTCGAGATCGTCAGTGACGAGGAAAGTGAGCTGCAGGCACTAGTTTCGGCAATGTCGCATCGCATGGGCGCAAGCCTCGAAGACGACGTACGCGGGGTCAATCGCCACCTGGCCTCGATGCTCGGGATGGTTGAGATCCCGGAAAACCACTCGCCGGTGGGTCCGGCGGTCGTCGTGCACTCGGCCGCACGCGTGCTGCAGAACTTCGGCTTTGGCGGGGCGCTCCTGCGTCAGCTCCTCAAGCACCTGACCGGGCCCCTCACGAGCGCTCTGCAACAGTCCTATAGGGAGCTGGAGAGTCAGTTCGCCAGCGACCCCGGGCTGCACGCGCCGCGTAATCGCGCGGTCGGACCGACCTCTAGCCAGCAAGGCCAATCGTCGAACGAGGGAGGCCCCGGCGGAGTCTCGCGCTTCGGCCCGTCGACACTGCGCGGCTCGCCGAGCGGTCCGCTGACGCAAGGTCAGTCGGCCGGGGCGGCCGGGCAGGTCAACTCGAGCGCGATCGAACTCGTCAGCAGCCTGTTGCAGCGCCTGCAGTCGGCGTCGTCGGCCTCCGTCGCCCAGGCATCGATGAACTCAAGCGCAGCGCTGCCAGCCAGTACGGCGCCGGATTACTGGTTGCCGCCGCTGGGCGAGTTCCTGCGGACGGGCGATGCCGTGCAGGCGCATCCTGTAGCCGCGGTGCCGCCCGTCGTGGCGCCGGCGGCAGCCTTGCCGCTGCTGGCCGAAGCGCTGAGCCACCTGCCTCTGAGCAATGCACTGGTCGCGCTGTTGCGGCGGACGACGCCGGCGGCCACTGCGCCGGCGCCGCCTGCGGTCGCCGAGGAGATGGCGCCGCTGGACGCCTCGCTGGCCGGGATGGAGGCGTTGGCTGAAGCAGCGCAGGAGGGTGAGCGCTTCAGCAGCGAGCTGCGTCAGTTTCATGCTTGGCGCAGAGGCCTGCGTGAACTGGTCGAGGGCGATGCGTCCAGAGTGTCCTCGCGCGTGGCGCTCGACATGGTTGCCGAGATGTTCGATTCGATGTGTGCCTGTGAACTGGTGCCGGCAGTGCTTCGTCGTAAGTCGCTGGCGCTGCAAGTGGTCATGCTGAAATTCGCGATCCACGAGCCGAGGAGGTTCTTCGCGGTTCAGAAGGGCTGTTCGCTGGCGGTCGAGCGCATCGCCGTCTGTTCCGTCGGCACCCGCGCTGACGATTCGACGCTGCAGGAGCACTGGGACAAGACCATCGCTGCCGTGGCGCGGTGCATGGATGACCCCGCACGGAACAAGGAGGAAGTGGAGTCGGCGCTGCGCTCGCTCGAGACGGCGGTGGCAGACGGCTACCGTGACCGCAGCCCGCGTGCGATCGCGGAAAGACAGGCAGTGGAGTGGATGCGACGCTGCGTACCGCAGGACACCCGATTCTCCTTTCTCAAGCAGTTTCTGCTCTGGACCTGGTCCAGGGTCGTGGCAGAGGCCATGCGGGACAGCAAGCTGAGCGAAGTGCGCACGCCGCGCTACGTGAAAACCGCAAAGACGACCGTGTGGAGCGTCAAGGTCGACCTGAGTGCGGAGCAGCGTGAGCGCCTGCGGCGTCTCATGCCCGGCCTGGTCCGCACCCTGCGCGAGGGTATTCGCACGCAGCAATGGTCCGAGTCGGCCGAACTGGACTTCCTGGGCAAGCTGATGCGCAGTCATCGCAGGTCACTCGGCCTGCCCGATCCGAGCGCACCCATGGAGCCGGGTGAGCGAGTTGTCACCGCTGAACCGTCACCGGCCCCGGCGGCATCCCCCGCCCCGGCTGGGGATGCCGAGGTGGGGAACGGGTTGCCTTCGAAGCGGCCTGCTGTTGCCGCGGGCGCAGCGGATCTGGACCGAGTTGCCTGTCCTTTCGGCTTGCGGCTGGGCTGTGATTACCTGGTGTGGAGCGGCGGTGCCATGCATCGGATGCGGTTGCAGGGCGCGCCGCGCAGCTCGCGCAACTACGTCTTCTACGGGCAGTCGGGTGCCTGCGTCGAGTTCTCCGCCCAGGAAATCCGCGACCTGCTGATGTCGGCGCGCGTAGTGCCCGCGGACGCGGTCGACGAGCGGAGTGCGCTGCACGCTTGATTGCCGGTGGTTGCGCTGTGGATGCACAGGCTGTCGGTCCAGCGGCTTCCCCGGGGGAGGGGGCGGGTGCCGGCGATGCAGCGAGTCCTCCTGGGCGTACTGCGATCGGGCGCCGATCCAGCGGCAGACGTCGCAGGCTTCGGTCCGGCACGCCAGACACGGGCGGGTACGGGCAGCCGCGGCGCAATTGCGTGGTGCACCAGCGCCAACGTGAAGCCCGGGTTGCTCGCCTTCGCAGCCGCAGTCGTGTGGCCGCATGTGGTGTCACTGGGTCGCCGCTCCGTCGTGCCGACTCGGCGGCTCGCCGATGCCTGTGTACCAGCCGTTCTCCAACCGCCGTGTCGGCGGAACGCAGCCTGTGCCGAAACCCGGGGTACTCGTTCGGCATCCGCGCTGTTGGCGCGTAGCACCACCAGACTCCTGCAATTGCAGTTCGTTCTCGGCGGCGCACCCGGGCGCGCAGTCGATCCGCACGGACAGGCCGGCAAGAACCCCGGTAACTGTAGGCTGACGGGCAGTTTCTGCCTCTAGACTTGGTTGCGGTCCTGTATGCGGCTCTGGCTCTGTATGCGGCTGGTTCTTGACTGCGACGTGGCGCCGGGTGCGCGCCGACAGTCGGACGCCCCGGCAGCGATCGGCAGCATCGGATGCTTTGCGCTGCATGAGCGGGAGAACTGTCGGGCAGGCTGGAACGCCGGGCTTAACCCCGGGGCGGCACACCGCTTCGGAGCTCGGAGGCATGCGCCGGGACGACGAGGACCCTGGCGTTGCTCAAACGATGCGGGTGCATGCCAGTGGGACGGAGTCCATCAAGTCCAAAGTTCATTCAGCAGCGCGGCCTCGGCTATGCGGCAGTCCTGCGTCGTGCGCTGAGAGAGGCTTCGCTGCCGATCGTGCTGTGGGCTACCGCCGTGGCCCAGGGCGTTCTGTGGCTGTTTGCCGCTTCCCAACTGCTGGGACGCGCGGTTTTCGAGGGCTTGATCCTGCTTGGAGCGGCAACCGCCTGCTCACTCGTCTTGGTGGCCCTGTCCAAGCGCCAGCGTTCACGGCCGCTGGCACACCTGGTGCGCGCGACAGCCCAGACCCTTGCGGCAGCAACTAGCGCCACGGTGGCCCCCTTGCATGCAGGCTTGCTCGTGCCGTTTCTCCTGCATCTGATTCATCTGGGGACGTTTGGCCCCGGCTCGGTCTTCCTGCGCGCCGCTCTGTGCGGACTGCTGGGGGCGGTCGCCCTATACTTTTCCACGGTCGTTGTCATCGATCCGGCTACGGGCTGGCTGCTGCTGTCGGCGGTGGCCGCTGCGATGACCATGGCGGTGGCGCTTGGCGGTTTACTCGATCTGTGGACCGCGCGGGCGCTGGTGAAGTCCGCGCGGCGACGGCAGGTGCTGCGGCGGATGCATGCACTGGCCGAGGCAAGGGCGCGCTACATCGCGGCGGCCGGTCATGACCTGCGCCAGCCGCTGCATGCGCTGACCTACCTTGCGCAGGCACTGCTTGATCGGCAGCCGCCGCAGGGCGGTGAGCGCGAACTGCTCCGACGCCTGGTGCAGGCGGCGGGCTCGACCGACCGGATGTTCCAGGATCTGTTGCAGTTGGCGCAGATCGATTCGACCCGGCTGACGCTTAGCTACGGTCGCGTCGAACTGGCCGGTCTGTTTGACTCGCTGCAGACCACTTTCCTGCCACAGGCCCGGCGCAAGGGGCTGGTCTTGGAGGTTTACCGGACCGATGAGGCGGTGCAGTCGGACGCGGTGGCGTTGATGCGCATTCTCAACAATCTTGTGTCAAACGCGATTCGCTACACCAGCAGCGGTCTGGTCGAGGTCCGGGCGAGAGAGCGCTACGGCAAGGTTCTCATTTCGGTGCGCGACACCGGCCCGGGCATAGCGCCCGAGGACCAAGCGTCGATCTTCGACGAATTTCATCGGTTGCGGCCCCGACCGAGCGGCACCGGACTGGGTTTGGCCATCGTCAGGCGCCTGGCTAGCGCGCTGGGGCATGAACTAGCCATCAGGTCGGCGGTCGGCAAGGGCACGCGCTTCTCGCTCCAACTCGAGCGGGCAGAGCCTTTGGCGCCGGATGCGTCGCAGGCCGTTCAGCGGCCGATCGAGGAGCGGCTGATTCTCTTCGTCGACGACGACAGCGAGGTGCGTCGAGCGGTGCGCCCCGTCATGGAATCATGGGGCTACACGGTGGTCGACGCCGGCAGCGGCGAAGAGGCGGAGGAGAAGCTGGCCGAGCTCATGACCGTGCCTGCCGTGATGGTCGTAGACCACGATCTGGCTGACGGCGAGTCGGCGCAGTCGGTGGTGCAGCGGATTCGCAGGGCCTACGGCAAGCACATTCCGTCCCTGCTGGTGACCGGCAATCCGGAGTCTCAGCCGCTCGATGGTGCCGAGCCGCCGCTACTGAAACCGGTCGCCCCTGCGCAGTTGCGGGCAGCGGTGGAACGCACACGCCGCCACGGCGGCACGCCGGCCGATGGCGACTTCTGACGCTTGAATCGTTTCTGCCATGCGCATCTTGATCATCGATGACCACCCGCTGATTCGGTACGGACTGCAGGCATCGCTGCAGGCGCACCTTCCCGCAGCGAGTTTCGACGAGGCTGAATCGCCCGAGGCCGCGCTGGCGATTCTGAACCGGCCGCCGCGGCCCGATCTGATCCTGCTCGACCTGCGCCTGCCCACGCTGGCCGACGGGCTGGAGTTACTGGTCAACCTGCGCAAGGTTGCAACACGCTCGCCGGTCTTGGTGCTGGCGGGGGAGCCGACGCACGACACCGTGGCTGCGGTACGCGACAACGGGGCGAGCGGCTTCATCTCCAAGGGCGAGCCTCCGGGCCGACTGGCGCAGGCCATCCAGACTTGCCTGCAGCGCCCCGATGAATTCCTGCTGCGTGCTGCGCTGCCGCCGGCACCAACGCGCGTCGCGGCGCCGCCCGCTCCGTCGCTCATTCCTCGCCTTTGGCAGGTGTTTGCGCAAGTCGCGGAAGGCAAGCCGAACAAGGTCATCGCGCGCGAACTCGGCGTTACCGAGGGCGCAGTCAAGAACTACATGACCAAGCTGCTGGATGCCACCGGCGCCAGCAACCGCGGCGAGGCGATCAAGCTGTACATCGAGAACATCGAGCGCTGGCGAGCCGATCCGCGCTATCGCGAGGCGATGCGGGCCCGCGACTGAGTCGCCGGCCGGACATGACCTTAGTCGAAGCGTCGACTGCCGCGTTGAGGCCGGTGCTAAAAGTTCATTGGATGGCGGGTCCAGCAGATCGATCCCGATCTGCTTCGGCCGCTGGCACCGTATCCGCCGCCTGAGCTATCGCGGCCCCTCACCATGTCACTGCGTGCTGACGAACCTCCAATAGCCGCGGAGCGAGGCTCCGATCGCCCATGGATCCTCGGCAAGGCCTGCGTACCTGGCGCGCTACACCGCGCCCAGGGCGTGGGCTGCGAGGATGTCGCCGACATGACCGTCGTGGAAACACGCGACGGTCCGGCGCTGGTGGCATACCTGTCCGACGGGGCCGGTGGCGCCGGACTGGGGGGCGTTGGTGCGCGTGTCGCGGTGAACAGCGCAATGGCCTTCATGCGCCGTTCGCTGATCTACCAGCCGATGTCGGTTGGCCTTGCCTACGCCTGCGCCGAGGAAGTTCGCAACCACCTGGTTCAGGCGGCAGTCTGGCAAGGCGCCGCCCTGCTGCACCTGTCGTGCACTTGGCTGGGCGCGGTGGTCACCAACCGCAGCGTGTTCGTCATGCAGATCGGCGACGGCGCGATCGTGGTGGGGGAGAACGGAAGGCTTCGGGTGCCTATCCAGCCGATGCGAGGCGTGTCGACGGCGACCACCGCCTTCATCGGCGACCGCGAGGCTCTCGTGCGTTTGGTCGTGAAGGATCTCGGCTTCGTACCGGACTGTCTGGCCCTGCTGTCTGACGGTTTGCAGGACTACGCGCTCGAGCCGGCCACTGGCTACCCGCGACTTGACTTCCTGGTGCCGCTGTTCACGATGTTGGAGCAAGTGCCCGACAGCAGCGACCACGGTCGCGACGCCGTCCTGAACGCGCTGCTGCGAAGGCCCGAGCTCGACCGACCAGGCAGCGACGATCGCTCACTGCTGCTGGCTTGCAACGCGCTCTGCTGAGCGCGTCCTTCCGAGGCCGCCGCGCGGCACACATCGAGCATCGACCAGTCGCCGGTCAGCGGTTCCGGTCGAACCAGACTCGGGCCTTGTGCAGGGTGAGCAGGGCGTCGCGCAATTCGGGGTCCGACAAGGTCCCGGCCAGTGG